>Ga0080006_1114284_pt1 | contig 136985 bp, 127 predicted proteins | sample RS3BMetagenome_FD_69209 | JGI IMG/M metagenome (GOLD analysis project Ga0080006, IMG submission 69209) | Ferric oxide microbial mat and aquatic microbial communities from Rainbow Spring, Yellowstone National Park, USA - RS3B (SPADES... ...
CGGACCACGGTCACGCACACCACGCGACCATTCCCACGCCGCCGCTACACCGCCCACCGCCTCACCCCCCTTGCGCGCTCACAACACGGGCCCACACTCGCCTTCTTCAGCACGCTCCTAGCGCTCAGCCGCAGCCAGACACACAGAAACCGCTCTGCAGAGCGGTTTCCGCCGTCCCATCGTTATGCTGCCTCTAGGGTGTTATCGGGTCCGCGATGCCACGTTCGTCAAAACGCGCCGTCGTGGCGTCGATCTCGATGAACTTGGCGTCGGCGCGAAATGGCGTGTTCGGGCCCCTCTTGGCCTCTTCCAGGACGAGGCGGGCAGCCGCCGTCTTGCCAATGCCCGGCGGGCCGTAGACGAGGACATGCTGGGGGTTGGGCCCGCACAGCGCCGCCCGCAGCGCGCGGATCCCCTCCTCCTGACCAACCACCTCGGCAAACCGCCGCGGTCGGGTCCGCTCGGAGAGCGGCTCGGTGAGAGACACCTCGCGCAGACGCCGGAGCTTGTCGAGTTCCTTGCGCGACTCCCGCTCGAGCGCCGCCTTACTCCCCTGCTGGCTGCGCAGGAGGTTCCAGAAGTACAGCCCGATGACCACCGCAAAGAAGAACTGCACAAACGTGAGCACGCCACCGGCCCAATCCACGCAAACCGCCTCCCCAAGACCTTTGCGCGTAGTATGCGTAGGTCCGGTCGGCGTACTCGCCTTGTCGTCAAGTTCTTCCTGGCCAACCATGCGCCACCAGCAGGGCACGGCGGGCGGCCGCCGCCCACGACACGAACGCCGCGAGGGATTGCCTCGCAGGTGCGTCACGGTGCCGAGATGGGTCGATCGCGCCCGTGCACCGCGCCGCCCAGACAGGTTGGCCGAGTCCTACCCCGCCAGGGCCGCCTCCGGTTCGACGCGGTCGGCCTCGGCGAACACGATGCCAGGGTAGGTGCGGGTCACGTAGTCGAGGTCCCATTCGTGCGTGAGCAGCACCACCGGCCGGTCGGCCGCGTCCTCGCAGCGCATCGCGCCCGTGGCGTGAAACGCGGCCAGGGCCTCGTCCGGTCCCACCATCCAGCGGGCGAACCGATACGGCAGGTTCTCGACCACCGTCTCCACCCCGTACTCGGCCCGCATGCGGAACTGCACGACCTCGAACTGCAGGCGTCCGACCGCGGCGAGAACGCGTTCGCGCCGGCCCGACTCGGACAGCGTCATCACCTGCACCGCCCCTTCCAGGCGGAGCTGCTCAAGCCCGCGCAGGTACGCCTTCTGCTTTTGCACGTCGACGTTGCGCAACAGCGCAAAGTGCTCGGGCTGGAAGGTCGGCAGACGAACCGGCGCCGGCGGTTCGCCGACGTACACCGTGTCGCCGATGGTGAGCCCCCCCGTCTGCGTCACGCCGATGACGTCGCCGGCGTAGGCCACATCCACCGTCTGCCGCTCCCGGGCGAACAGCGTGCTTGCGTGACCCAGGCCGAGAGACTTGCCCGTGCGGCCGTGGATCGCCGTCTCGTCCCGGGAGAACTGGCCGCGGGTGATCCGGATGAAGGCCATGCTGTCGCGGTGCTGCGGGTTCATGTTCGACTGGACCTTGAACACGAACCCGGCGAATCCCGGTCCCCCGGGATCATCGGCCCGGCCCACCTCGGCGGGCGACGGCGCAAGCGAGACGAACCGGTCGAGGAACAAGTCGACGCCAAAGCTCGTCAGGGCGCTGCCGAAGAACACCGGGGTCTGGTCGCCGGTGCGCACACGCGTCGGTGCGAAGGCGCCGCCCACGCCGTCGAGCAGGTCCACGTCGGCACGAAGCCGGGTCGCGGCCTCGGCCCCGAGGTGGGCGTCGAGGACCGGATCGGCCAGGGCGGCGACCGTCACGGGTGCGCGCACCGCCCCGTGCTCGACCCGCTCGTAGCGGTGGATCGCACCGCTCTGCCGGTCATACACGCCCTGGAACGCCGGGCCGTCCCCGATCGGCCAGTTCATCGCCACCGCCTCGATTTCGAGGGTGCGCTCGATCAGGTCGAGGAGTTCCAGGGGCTCCATCGCCGGCCGGTCCAGCTTGTTCACGAACGTGAACACGGGCATGCGCATCGCCCGGCAGACATGGAACAGCTTGAGCGTCTGCGCCTCCACGCCGCGCGCCGCGTCGAGCACGATGACGGCACTGTCGGCGGCGGTCAGGGTGCGATAGGTGTCCTCGCTGAAGTCGGCGTGGCCGGGCGTGTCGAGGAGGTTCAGGCGGTAGCCGCCATAATCGAAGGCGAGCACGGTGGAACTGATCGAGATGCCGCGCTGGCGCTCGATCTCCATCCAGTCGCTGGCCGTCGCCCGCTGGTTGCGCCGCGCGCGCACCGATCCCGCCATGGTCACGGCGCCGCCATAGAGAAGGAGCTTCTCCGTGAGCGTCGTCTTGCCGGCGTCGGGGTGCGAAATGATCGCGAAGGTGCGCCGACGGCCGATCTGTGCCGCCGCGTCGGAGCGTTCCACCGCCGTCCCTCCCTGGGCCCGCGCGCCGCCACCGGGCGCGCCGCTACCCTCGCATGATACCAGATCGCATCATCCGCCCCGCAGCCACTCCCCTGCGCGCACGCGGCGTGCCTATCATGGGGCGACGAGAGCGACGGGAGGGTGAGCGGTGGTAGACGGGCAGTCGCGGATCCTGACGCTCAAGAACGGATACCACGTCTGGACGCGCCGTGTGGGTCAAGGTCGGATCAAGGTCCTCACCCTGCACGGCGGCCCGGGATGCACACACGAGTACATGGAGGTGCTCGAGCGCCACCTGCCCGACGAAGGCGTCGAGCTATACTACTATGACCAACTCGGGTCCTACGGCTCCGACCAGCCCGACGACCTGTCCCTGTGGACGGTCGACCGCTTCCGCGAGGAGGTCGAAGAGGTTCGCCAGCAGCTCGGGCTGGACGACTTCTACCTGTACGGCCAGTCCTGGGGCGGCATGCTGTCGATCGAATACGCCCTGGCGCACCAGGAACACCTGCGTGGCCTGGTCATCTCGAACATGACCGCCAGCATCGACGCCTACGGCCGATACCTGAAGACGCTGCGCGAGGCCCTGCCGCAGGCGGTCCAGGACGAGCTCGCGGCGTACGAGGCACGCGAGGCATACTTCGATCCCCGCTACCAGGAACTGCTCCTGGGCGAGCTATATACCCGCCACCTTTGTCGCCTGCGCCCCTGGCCCGACCCGGTCCAGCGCTGCTTCGACCACCTCGCCCTGCCCGTGTACATGACCATGCAAGGGCCGAACGAGTTCGTCGTCACGGGCAACTTCGCGTCGTGGAACCGCTGGGAGGACCTGTCCGCAATTCGGGTGCCGACGCTTGTCATCGGTGGGCGGCACGACACGATGAACCCGGCCGACCTCGAGGAGATGGGGCGCCGTCTCCCTGACGGCCGCACGGTCATCTGCGACGAGGGGAGCCACCTCGCCATGTGGGACGACGAAGAGGCCTACCACCGCCACCTCATCGCCTTCCTGCAGGCCGTCGAGGCCCGCAGGACCTAGACCCGCGTCCTAGGGCAGCCCCGCCGGCGCGGCAGCGCCGGCGTATTCGCGCCGAACGACCAGCACGGCTGCGGCGACCATCACCAGCCCGGCGATGCCGGCCACGGTGAACGTGAGGCTTGTCCCGCCCCGGGCCGCGAGACCGCCGGCGATGAGCGCACCGAACGGACCGCTGCCGAAGAAGACATAGCTGAACAGCCCCGCGACCCGTCCCTGTAAGTGGTCGGGGGATGACAGCTGGACCATCGTGTTCGTGACCGACGTGTACAGCGTGTACGCCACGCCGGTCAGGACGAGCAGCGGCGCGACGGCCGCGAAGGTGTGCTGCGGGGCAAGGACCAGTTCGCACACCGCGAACGCGATGGCGCTGCCCAGGAGCAGGCCCCAGTTGGCGCGGGCCACGGTGGCCGAGAGCAGTGCCCCGGCCAGCGCGCCCAGGCCGAAGATCGAGGTGATGAAGCCGTACAGCCCGGCCCCTCCGTGCATCGTGCGGGCGGCCACGAGCGGGAGCATGACCTGGAAGTTGATCCCCAGGGTCGAGATGACGAGCAGCACACCCAGGGGCACGAACACGCGGATCGTGCGAAGGCCGTACGCCAGCCCCTCGCGCACGTCGCGCCACATCGCCCGCGACCGGGCGCCCCGCAGCATGGGGAAGTACTCGCTCGGCCGGATGTTGACGAGGGCGAAGAAGACGGCTACGTAGCTCACCGCGTTCAGGGCGAAGCAGATGGGCGTGCCCGCGGTCGCGATGAGGATCCCCGCCACGGCCGGGCCGACCACGCGGGTGGCGTTGGTCACCCCCGCGTTGAGCGAGATCGCGTTGGGCAGTTCGTCGCGTCCGACCATCTGGAGGACGAACGCCTGCCGGGCGGGGTTGTCCAGCACCGTGATCATGCCGCGGACGGCCGCCACGGCGTAGATCAGGAGCGGATCGGCGACGTGCAGGTAGGACAGGACGGCAAGCGTCGCGGCACAGCTGAAAAAGCCCATCTCGGTGACGATCAGCGTGCGCCGGTAGTCCAGGCGGTCCGCGATCGCACCGCCGAACAGTCCCAGCACCGAGTACGGGATGTACTGCCAGAACGAGACCAGGCCGACCGCAAGGGGCGAGTGGGTCGCCTGGAGGACGAACCACGCCTGGGCGGCGGTCTGCAGCCACATGCCCACCTGGTTGACCGACTCGCCGACGAAGTACAGGCGGTAGTTCCGGTGCAGGCGCAAGCTGTCGAACGTGCGCAGGCGGCGGGCCAGGGGCGTTCCTCCTCGTTCGAGGACTACGCCGTGCGGTCCGGCCCACCCTGCACGCCGTCGGGACATGGCAACGCCCCGGCGCGTGGCCGGGGCGCGATCGGACGGCAGCGAGCGAGGCTAGGCAAGCCTCGGCTGGAGTGCGGCAAGACGGGCGCGGCCCGCGTCGGTGAGGGCGTACACCCGCTGCGGCAGGCCATTTCCGCCGGTTGCCCAATGCCGTGTGACGAGGTCGCGGTCGAGCAGGCGCTCGAGCACCTGGTAGATGTTCGACTCGTACACCTCGATGCCTTGGGTCTTGGCCGCCACGGCGAGGTAGTCGGTCGGGTGCGGCCGGTCGCGCAGCAGCACCAGGATCGACAGGTCGTCGCTGTGGCCGGCGCCGCGGATCCGGTCGGTGGCGGTTGCGGACATGCGCCTTCCCTCCCTGCTGTGGCGGGTCCGGACTAGGCGGACTCCTCCTGCTTCTTGCGCCCCTTGCGCTCGGCCGTCACCACGAGCGGGTCCTCGCGGTTCACGACGACCTCACGCGTGACGATGCACTTCGTGACCTCCTTGCGCGCGGGCACCTCGTACATCACGTTCACCATGATGTCCTCGATGATCGCACGCAGGCCACGGGCGCCGGTGTTGCGCTTCATCGCCTCGATGGCGATTGCCTCGACCGCCTCGGGCTTGAACTCGAGCTCGATACTGTCGAGCTCGAACAGCTTCTGGTACTGCTTCACGAGCGCGTTCTTCGGCTCGGTGAGGATGCGCACCAGCGCCTTTTCGTCCAGCGCGTCCAGCGTGACGATCACCGGCAGGCGGCCGACGAACTCCGGGATGAGGCCGAACTTGAGCAGGTCCTCGGGCAGGACATTGGCCAGGATCTCGCCGATGCGCACGTCGTGCCGGCCGCGCACCTCGGCGCCGAAGCCGATGCCGTTGCGCCCGATGCGCGACTGGATGATCTTGTCCACGCCGTCGAAGGCGCCGCCGCAGATGAACAGGATGTTGGTCGTGTCGATCTGGATGAACTCCTGGTGGGGGTGCTTGCGCCCGCCCTGGGGCGGCACCGACGCCACGGTCCCCTCCAGGATCTTGAGCAGCGCCTGCTGCACGCCCTCGCCGGAGACATCCCGGGTGATCGACGGGTTCTCGCTCTTGCGGGCGATCTTGTCGACCTCGTCGATGTAGACGATGCCGCGCTCAGCCTTCTCGACGTCGTAGTCGGCGGCCTGGATCAGCTTCAGGAGGATGTTCTCGACATCCTCGCCGACGTAGCCGGCCTCGGTGAGCGAGGTGGCGTCCGCGATGGCAAACGGCACATTGAGGATCCGGGCGAGCGTCTGGGCGAGGAGGGTCTTGCCCGAGCCGGTCGGACCCATCATGACGATGTTCGACTTCTGCAGCTCGACCTCGTCCGACTTGGACGTGCCCGTGTTGATCCGCTTGTAGTGGTTGTACACCGCCACCGACAGCACGCGCTTGGCCTTCTCTTGGCCAATCACGTACTGGTCGAGGACGGTCTTGATCTCATGGGGCTTGGGGATGTTCTTGAGCTCGACTTCCAGGTCTTCGCCCAGTTCCTCGTCGATGATCTCGCTGCACAGCTCGATGCACTCGTCGCAGATGTACACGCCAGGTCCGGCGATGAGCCGCTTGACCTGGTCCTGGTACTTGCCGCAGAAGGAACACTTCAACTGTCCCTTATCGTCGGTGAACTTGAACACCCTCCCCACCCCTCTCGCCGCCTCGCCGCGTTCGTCCTCTCCTAGCGGCCGCCGGGCAGGGTTCTTGGTGCCAGCACCTCGTCCACCAGTCCATATGCCTTGGCCTCGTCCGGTGCCATCCAGTAGTCGCGCTCGACGTCCTGCGCGACCTTCTCGAACGGCTTCCCGCTGGCCTCGGTGAGGATCCGGGTGGTGAGCTCCTTTTCGCGCAAGAGCTCCTTCATCGTGATCTCTACGTCCGTCAACTTGCCGCCCAGGTTGCCGACCCAGGGCTGATGGATCATCACGCGCGCGTTCGGCAGGGCCTTGCGCTTGCCCTTCGTGCCGCCGGCGAGGAGGATGGCGCCCATCGACGCCGCCATGCCCACGCATACGGTTTCCACGTCGGCGCGGATGAACCGCATCGTGTCGTAGATGCCCAGGCCCGCGTGCACGCTACCGCCGGGCGAGTTGATGTACAGGTGCACGTCCTTCTCCGGGTCGTCGCTGTCCAGGAATAGGAGCTGGGCGACGACGATGTTGGCCACCTGGTCGTCGATCTCGGTCCCGAGGAAGATGATCCGGTCCTTGAGGAGCCGGCTGTAAATGTCGTACGCCCGCTCCCCGCGGTTGGTCTGCTCGATCACGTAAGGGACCATTGGCCACGCCTCCTTGTCGGCCCGTCTCCTACCCTGCCTGCCCTGCCTCCGGGTCGTCGGCGTCCGCCAGCGCCTCGGCCGCCTCGGCCACGTCCTCGATGTTGCCCGGTGCGTACATGCCGGCCAGGTGGGCCAGGGCCTTTTCCCGCAACAGCACGTCGCGCACGTACGCGCGCTGACCACGGCTGAGTGTTCGCTTCGTGTCTTTGGGCCCCTTCTCCGGCGCGCCCAGCAGGCGATCGGCGTTGGCCCGGATCTCCCCCTCGAGGGGCACCAGTCCCTGCGTCTCGGCCAGCGCCTCGAGGAGCATGTTGCGCTTGGCCCTTCGCTCGGCCTGGGGTCGGAAGCCCTCCCGGACGGCGGCCTCGTCCTTGCCCGCTGCCGCCCGGTACGCCTCGAGCGGGATGCGCTGGCGACGCAGCTCGGCGAGGAACTCCCTCCACAGGATATCCGTCTGCCGCTCGACCAATGGCTCGGGCACCGCCACATCGGTGCGGTCGACGAGCGCGTTCACCGCGGCGTCCAGGCGCGCACGCTGGAACCGGCCGCGCTCCTGATCCTCGAGGTACGTCCTGGCGCGCTTGCGCAGGTCCTCGACCGACTCGGCGCCGGCATGGCGGGCGAGCTCGTCGTCGAGCGCAGGCAGTTCGCGGTCGCGTACCTCGAGCACGTGGATGCGCGTGACCGCTTCTTTGCCGGCGTGCTGGGGGTGGTCGGACGGGATCGTCCACACGACCTCGCGCGTCTCCCCCACAGCCGTGCCCGCGAGGGAGGAGGCAAGGTCCGTGATGACCGGGTCGCCCTCCTCCATGTCGAGAACACCCTCGCGGGGCTGCTCGATCACCTCGCCACCCACCGACGTGCTGACCTCGGCGCGCACCATGGCGTGCTCGGTCACCGTGTCGGCTTCCTTCAGGCGTGCGTGCTGGCGGCGAAGGCTCACGAGGAAGGCCTCGACCGCCTCGTCGCCCACCGGCTGCGCCTCGACGTCCACCGAGAGGTTGTCGAGCGGGCCGAACGCAATCTCCGGCCGCACCTTCACGCGAGCCTTGAACACGAGCGGCTCGCCCTCGCGCAGGTCGACGTCCTCTTCCAGGTCGGCGCCCGCCACCGGCCGCAGGCCCTCCTGGTCGACGGCCTCGTCGAACGTCGCCTCGACCAGGTGCTGGAGCGCATCCTGGTAGATGGCGTCGCGGCCGAGGAACGACTCGACGATGGTGCGCGGCGCCTTACCCTTGCGAAAGCCGGGAAAGACGTACCGCTGGGCCAGGTGGCGCAGCGCCTCGCCGACCGCCCGGTCGACGCGTTCCGCCTCCACCTGGATCTCCACCAACGCTTCGTCGGGTCCGGTTCGCTCGACCGTCACGTTCACCCGTCGCGCCTCCGATCCGCGGCCTTGGCCGCGTCGATTCCACAAAAAAACCCCCGGGCCCGAGGCCCGCCGGGGGCAGTTGGTGCGGGCGGAGAGACTCGAACTCTCACGAGCTACGCTCATGGGATCCTAAGTCCCACGCGTCTGCCATTTCGCCACGCCCGCGCGAACCCGTGGTGGGCCATGATGGAGTCGAACCATCGACGCCCCGCTTAAAAGGCGGGCGCTCTAACCGCTGAGCTAATGGCCCAAACTCCGCGGACGCCGGCCCGGCGGCGGCGGCCGGTGTGGCGACCGGCAGGACATCCAAACTGGGGTGAATGAGGGGACTCGAACCCCCGACCCCCAGGGCCACAACCTGGTGCTCTAACCAACTGAGCTACATCCACCGTACGGGACCCAGTATAGCAGGTGCCCGAGCCTCGTCAAGGGGTTGGTCAAGTATGGTCAAACTGCACCCGGCGACTTGCCGGAAGCACCGATCCGGCCAGGAGCGCCGCCGCCGGTGTGGCCAGAAACGCGACCAGATCGGCCAGATCGTCGACCGACACCCACGAACTGCGGTCAGCGCCGGGCATGGCTTCGCGGTTCGCCGCCGTGTCGAGCGTGGTCGGCGCGACCGCGAACACGCCGATGCCCTGCGCGCCCAGGTCGCTCGTGAGCGCGTCGGCCAGCGACGCGATCGCCGCCTTCGACGCCCGGTAGGCGGCCTGGCCGGCGCCGGCCGGCACGGCCAATGCGCCGAAGGCGGCGACCAGCACGATCGCACGTGGCCCGGGCGCCGCCGCGCCGCCCGCCATCGCGGCCGCGGCCGCCCGCGCGCTGTGCCACGCCGTCTCGGTGTTGATCCGCCACAGACGTTCCAGCAGGCCGTCGCCGGCCGGGCCGGCAAGCCCGCTGCCACCCTCCCAGCCGCCTGCGGCCAGCACGGCCAGGTCGAGCCGGCCCCAACGCGAGACGGCGGCCATGGCAGCGGCGCGCGCCGCGGTCGGGTCGTCGAGCGCCGAGGCCATGCCATGCCAACTGGCGGGCAGACCGTCAGGGGGCCGGCGTCCGCCCGAGGCGACGCCGGCCCACCCGTCCCGTGCCAGGCGCGCGACCACCGCGCGGCCCAGGCTGCCGCTGGCGCCCGTCACCCAGGCGACCCTCGGCCGCTCATTCACCCGTGCCATCGCGCCGCCCCCCGTCAATCGACCGGGTTGGCGCTACGTGCGTCCGACCGGCCTATCGCCGGGCGGGCTGCGCCTTGTCGGCGAACTTCACCAGGCACGAGGCAAGCGCCTGCTGCTCCTTGGTGTCGGAAACCTGCCACAGTTCCTTGAGCAGTCGCTGTTCCGGGTTCTTGGGGTCGACCTCACGCGACAGCCAACTGCCGATGTGCTGGGCACCGGCGACGAGGTCGCTTTGCGACACGCCCATCGTCTGGGCCCGCTCGACCTGGCTGTGCAGCTGCTGGCGGAACTGCTCGAACGAATCGCTCATCCCGTCCACCTCCACCCGAAGCGTTCCCCGCCGGCACCGGCCGATGCGCACGAAGGACTCGGCCGAAGTCGGCGGAGAATGTAGGCGAACCTGGAAGGAGGGGCACGGTGGCCAAGGACAGTTCGTTCGACATCGTCTCGGAGCCCGATATGGCTGAGGTCCAGAATGCGGTCGACCAGACCCGGCGGGAGGTCGCCCAGCGCTATGACTTTCGCGGCCAGGACGTGGCGGTCGACCTGGACGGCAAGGCTGGCACGATCACCCTGGAGGCGCCGGGCGGCATGGTGATGGAGGCGCTGGAGCGTCTCCTGAGCGAGCGCATGGCCAAGCGCGACGTCTCCCTGCGGTACCTCGATGTGCCGGCGCAGGCCGAACCCCTGTCCCATGACCGTGCGCGCAAGGCGATCGTGCTGCGACGCGGCCTGGACGCAGACAAGGCCAAGGAGATCCAGAAGGCGGTGAAGGCGCTCGGCCTCAAGGTGGACGCCCAGGTGCAGGGCGACGCGGTGCGCGTGTCGGCCAAGAGCAAGGACGACCTCCAGGGTGTGATCCGCGCCTTGCGCGAGCGCGATTTCGGCGTCGAGCTCAGCTACACCAACTACCGCTAGGCAACACGCTCCCGGTCGGTTCCTTCGGCACATGCCCCCCGGTCTGGCGATCGGGAGGCTGTTGCCGTTCGCTCCCCCATCCGTGGCAGCGCGCGACAGGAAGGCCCATGGTCGCGGCCGCGCCAGAGCGGCATATCGAAGGACACAGTCAGAACGCCATCTTGTGCATCGCCGTGTGGCGCTTTCACCCCGTGCGCAGTGGATTTCCAGGGTTTCCGTCGGCACTTTTGTCGATCGCCGTCGATTCCTCGCCTCCGGGCGGTCTCTTTGCTCTCCCAATTGACGCTGGAGTAGGATTGCGCCAAAGAGGGACATCATTCGGCGCGACGAACCATCGCACACGCGTGCATTAGGAAGTGCCACCGACACTCTCGCCACGCGCCGGCGGACATGGATTGGGGGTTGGGCGTGTTGCGAGACCCATTCGGGCAGAGCGGACCGGGAAACGATCGTGCTGGCGGATCTCCCAGCGTGTCGCTGGATGACGTGCTGATCACGCCGGCACTGGCACAGCGCCCATCGCGGCCCCCCGATCTGGGTGCCGAGGTCGACGCACTGGGAACGCTCGCCCGTTACATGGCCGAGCAGCCGGACAACCTGCTCGAGGCCATGGCGGCGACGGCGCTTCGGCTGTGCCGCGGGGACTCGGCCGGGGTGAGCCTGCTCGAGCCCGGCCCGGACGGGTCGCCGGGATTCCGCTGGGCCGCCGTCGCAGGCGTGCTCGCCTGCTACGCGGACGGCCGGGGCCCGCTTCACAGCCCATGCGGCACCTGCATCGAGCGCGGCGGTCCGCAGCTCTATCGCCAACCCGGCCGCCACTACGGGACCGCCGCCGTGGGGCCGGGACACGACGTGCTCGAACTCCTCGTCGTGCCCCTTCCCCAGGGGACCGGCAGGCCAGGCACGATCTGGATCGTCTCGCACGGGGAGCGGCGGTTTGACGCGGAGGACGCGCGGATCATGACCGACCTCGCCGCCTTCACGGCGGCCGCAGCGCTTTTTCAGGAGGTCGACCGGCGGCGCACCGAGTTCTGGGTCACCCTCGCCCACGAGCTGCGAAACCCGCTCACGCCGGTCCGGGCGGGCCTGACCCTGCTGCGGGAGATGCGTGGGGACGAGGACGCCTTCGAGCGCACGGCCGCCATGATGGAGCGCCAGGTTGCGCAGATTGCCCACCTGGTCGACGATCTCGTGGACGCCGGTCGCGCCATGCGCGACGGCCTCAGTCTGGTGCGCGGCCCGCTCGACCTGTTCCAACTCGTCCGGGAGGTGGCAGACAGCCTAGGCGCGGCCTTCGCCTCGGCGGGCCTGAGCCTCATGCTGGAGCTACCGGTCGCGCCCGCGCCGATGGACGCCGATCGCGTGCGCCTGGCGCAGGCGCTGGGAAACCTCCTCGACAACGCCCGGAAGTTCACGCCACCCGGCGGACGGGTGACGATCCGGGCCGAGTTCGAGGGCGCGCGCGTGCGCGTGCGCGTCGCCGACACGGGCGAGGGCATCTCGCCGGGCAACCTGCGCGCGATCTTCGAGCCGTTCTTCCGTGGCAACACGATGGCGCCCGGCTCGGGCATCGGCCTTGCCCTCGTCAGGCAGCTGATCGAGCTTCATGGCGGGACCGTAACCGCCACCAGCGCAGGACCCGGCCTCGGTAGCGAGTTCGTCATGACCTTGCCGCTGGACCGGACGCCGGCGGGCGGGGCGCCACCGGCGGCGACCGCGCGCACCGACCGGCGGGACATCCTCGTCGTGGACGACAATCGCGCCGCGGCACAGGCGATGAGCGAAGTCCTTGCCCTGGAGGGACATCGCGTGCGCACCGCGTTCGACGGCCAGCGTGCCGTGGAGGAGGCCGAGGCGTTCCGCCCCGGCGTGATCATCATGGACCTGTGGATGCCCGGAGTCGGTGGCTTCGAGGCGGCCGCGGCGATCCGTTCGCGCCCCTGGGGCGCGAACGTGGTCCTGGTGGCGCTCACCGGATGGAGCCAGGAGTCGGATCGCCTGCGCGCCACCCAGGTTGGTTTCGACCACTACCTGGTCAAGCCCGTCGACCCCATCGCCCTGCGCGCGGTTCTCTGCGCACCCACCGACACCTAGCGCCCCGAGGTCACGGGGCGGGCGGCGCATGCTTCCGGCCACCCTTCGCGGTCCAGGCGGTCGACCAAGAAGGCCGCGCGACGACGTCGCGCGGCCAAGGGCCCGCCTGGCAGGACTCGAACCCGCAACCGACCGGGTAGAAGCCGGTCGCTCTATCCAGTTGAGCTACAGGCGGTCAGACCGGCACCATTGTATCACGCGCCGGCGGGCGGACCGCCACCGGGCGCCTCGTGGCGCTGGCGCATGGCCTCACGAAACACCCGCGACTGGCCGCGCGCGATGGACAGGGTGCGCCACCCGCCCCCGCGGGACGCCTTGGCGGCGTACACGATCTGGCCCACGTGGTAGCCGGTATGGGCGAGGGAGCGCTCGATCGCGCGGACCACGGTGTGCGGCTCGGAGCGCACGTACACCGTCCGCTCGAGATCGGCCTCTGACAGGCCGGCCAGACTGTCGAGGAGGACCCGCCACCCCTCCTCCCACAGCGCCCGCACGGCGGCGCCATCGGCCGGTGATGCCTCGAACTCGGCGTCCCGATCCCGGTCGGGCTTCTCGCCGTCGGTCGTGAGGAAGTCGCGCCAGCGCGAGCGCAGGTTGCCGCCGACGTGCTTCATGATCACGAGCACGCTGTTCGACTCGGGGTCGGGCACCGCCGACAGCTCCGCGTCCGACAGCTGGGCGATCGCCCCCTCGGCCAGCCGGCGCTGGTTTTCGTACTCCCCGATGACCGCGTCCAGGTAGATCCGTGCCAGAGACACGCGCACCCCTCCCCCGTTCCGTCCGCTCCCGCCCTAGGCCGGGAAGTCGGCGCCGGTGGTCCGGAACACCTCCCACGTCTGCTCGACGAACGCCGGATCGCACAAGAGGTCCACGGCCACATGGGCCATCGCCTCGGCCACGTGCAGCATGGCGGTCTGGCCACGGTCGCTCCGGGCCGCCTCGGTCATCTCGCGGCTGTGTCCGGGAGTGCCGTCGGGCGCGATCGCCATGTACGGGTGGATCGCGGGCAGGACCAAGGACACGTTGCCGATGTCCGAGGAGCCCGTGCCGCCCCGCAACACGGGCGTGTCGATGGTCTCGCCCGTCTGGGCCAGGTACTGGCTGAACCGGTCGGCCAGGGCTCGGTTGTTCTTGCGCTCGGCGTACGTGCGTCCGACCTCGAACTCCACGCGTGCGCCGGCGGCCATGGCGGCGCCCTCGGCACACGCCTTGACGCGCTCGACCAGCTCGTCGACGCCCTTTTGTGTGAGCGAGCGGGCGATGAACGTGCCCTCCGCGTACTCGGGGACGACGTTGGGCGCGTCGCCGCCCTTGGTGATGATGCCATGCAAGCGGTTGGTCTCCGGCATGTGCTGGCGCAGCGCGTCCAGGTGGACGAACGTGTGGATGAGCGCGTTCAGGGCGTTGATGCCCTTCTCAGGGCTGCCTGCGGCGTGGGCGGCGCGGCCGTAGAACTTCATCACGATGTGCGCGCTCGCCGTCGCGTGCCGGATCGCCCAGTTGCGCGTCCCGGGGTGGAACATGACCGCGGCGTCGACGTCCTCGAAGACGCCATGGTCGAGCTCGATGATCTTGCCGCCCGCGCCCTCCTCCCCCGGGGTGCCGATGGCCAGCAGCTCGCCCGCCATGTCCGGCAGCGCCTGGGCTGCCGCCAGGGCCGCGCCCAGGCCGCCGGCGGCGATCAGGTTGTGACCGCAGCCGTGGCCGATGCCCGGCAGGGCGTCGTACTCCATCAGGATCGACACGCGCGGGCGGACGCCTTCGTGTCCCTTGTGACCGACGAACGCGGTATCCAGGCCCGCCACCGGCCGCTCGATGCGAAAGCCGGCGGCGGCCAGCTCCTTCGTCAGCCTTTGGGCGGCATGGTGCTCCTGCATCGCGGTCTCCGGGTGACCGTGGATGTCCAGGCTCACGTCGATAAGAAGCGGACGCAGGGTTTCGATCGCCTCATGCACGCGCTTGTGTGCCTGTTCGGCGTCGACGGACGTCGCGGCCATGGACAGCCTCCTCGTTGTCGATGTCCTTGTGGCGGCCCTAGGCGCGGGCCGGGGAGGTGCGCGTCGGGCGAGCGGCGTCGGCGAGCGACGCGAGCAGGCCCACACCCAGGTCCGCTGCCTGCCGCTCCACCGCCTGCGCCTCGGGCACGAGGGCGTCCGCAGCCGCCAGGGCCGCGTTCACGCGTTCGCGCAGCTGCTCGAAGAAGGCACGCGCCTGCTTGGTCGGGCGCGCGTCGGCCGACGCCACCACGGCGAACAGGTGGACCAGCTGCGAGTCGAGTCCGGCCGCGTACCGGATCCCGTCCTCGCGGCCCTTCCACTTGATCTGCGTGCACAGCCCCTCGACCGCGTCGAGCCGCTCCCGCGCCGCCTCGATCGCCGCCTTCGCCGCCTCCGACCCTTCCTTCGGCAGGGCCTTCTCCAGACCGGCCAGCGCGTCGCGCAGCTCTCGCACGCGCGACAGGCTGCCATTCACCTCGCTCAGGGCGTCGCGGATCGCCCACTCCAAGGCGAACCGCTCTTCCAGGTCGGCAGCCGTCGCCGCCACGCGGGGGTCGGCGACCACCTCGAATCCAGCGGTGCGCCGCACGACCGTGCCGTCCGCGGCCTCGACCTCCATCTCCAGGTCGTAGCGGCCCGGGGGTGCATGCGGCGCGCACGGGCGGTCGCCCTTCCACAGGTCGAGGCCGCTCGAGACATGTTCGGCCTCGGGGTACCGCAGGTCCCACACGGTGCGGTGGGCGCCCATGCCGGCCGCCGGCTTGACCCGCCCCTTTTCCTCGTCGTCGCTGCACAGCACGGCGGCGGTGCGGCCCTGGCCGTCGCGGATGGTGAACCGGACCCTCGCCGCGTCGGCAGGCAGGGCGTAGTGGATCAGCACGCCCGGCACCAGGTTTTGGCCCGCCGTGTAGAACTCCGCGCTGTGTCCGGGCTCCGGCCGGCGCTTCAGGTAGTAGGAGGTGCCTTCCGGAAGCTCGATTGCCGCCGGCCCCTCCTCGTCCTCCAGGTCGCCGGGCAGGAGCAGCCAGCCGCCGAGCTTCATCCGCACCGTCTGGCGCGGTGCGTAGAGAACCGGTCCCTCCGCCGCTCCCTTGTGCTGGCGCAGGGGCGTGACGTCGTCGAGAATCCAGAATCCGCGCCCGTGCGAGGCTGCCACGAGGTCGCTGCCGGTCACCACGAGATCGTGCACCGGTACCACGGGCATGTTGAGCGACAGGCGCTGCCAGTCCCCACCGTCGTCGAACGACACCCACACCCCGCGCTCCGTCGCCAGGTACAACAGTCCGGCGCGCTCAGGATCCTCGCGGACGGCGCGCACGTACTCGTCGGCCGGCAGGCCCTCGGTGATCGTCTGCCAGGTACGGCCGCGGTCGGTCGACCGGTACACGAGCGGGCGCCGGTCGTCCAGGCGGTAGCGATGCGCCGCCAGGTAGACGGTGTCGGCGGCGTGCCGGGACGGTTCGACGATCGAGCACGTGGCCCACTCGGGCAGGCCCGCCGGGGTCACGTCCTGCCAGGTGGCGCCGTCGTCGGAGGACACGTGCACCCGGCCGTCGTCCGTGCCCGCCCACAGAAGACCCTTCACGACCGGCGACTCGGCGAACGCGAACACGGTGCAATACACCTCGGCGCCCGTGTGGTCGTTCGTGATGCCGCCGCTCGGCCCCATCCGCTCCGCGTCGGCGCGGGTGAGGTCCGGGCTGATCGGCTCCCAGCTCTCGCCCTCGTCGCGGGAACGGAAGACACGGTTGCCGCACGAGTACAGGACCTTGGGGTCATGCGGCGACAGCGCGATCGGCGAGGTCCACTGGAAGCGGTAGGTGTACTCGCTCGACGCCATGCCGGCAGTCTGCTCGGGCCAGACCGACACGTCGCGCATCTGGCGCGTGCGGTGGTCGTAGCGCGTGATCCGGCCGCCCTCGCCGCCCCCGCTCGAGCCGGCGAACACGACCTCGGGCTGATCCGGCGGGACGACGATGTAGCCGCTCTCCGCGCCGCCCACGTCGTACCACTCGCGCTCGCCGATGCCGGCGCTGTCGCTCTTGCTCGGCACGGACATGGTGGTGTTGTCCTGCTGGGCCCCGTACACCCGGTACGGAACGTGCGTGTTGACGGCCACGTGGTAGAACTCCGACGTGGGCTGGTTGTAGATCGACGACCACGTGCGGCCACCGTCGAGCGAGACGGAGGCGCCGCCGTCGGCGCCGTGGATCATTCGCTGCGTGTCGGCGGGATCGATCCACAGGTCGTGGTGGTCGCTGTGCGGCGTGGCGATGGCCCGCAGGGTGCGCCCGCCGTCCTGGGAACGGTAGAACGTGCTGGCCAGGACATACATCTGCTCGGGATCCCGCGGGTCGGCGAACACATGGTGGTAGTACCAGGGCCGGGACCGCGGTCCGTTCTCGGTGTTGAGCTTCTGCCAGGTCCGGCCGTAGTCGTCGGACCGGAACAGGCCGCCCTCCTCGGACTCGACCATCGCCCACACGCGGCCGTCACGCGCACCGCTTGCTGCCACGCCGATCCGGCCGAGGATGCCCTCCGGCAGCCCCCGCTGCGGGTCGCGGACGATTTCCTCCCACGAGTCGCCGCCGTCGAGCGAGCGCCACAGGCCCGATCCCGGGCCGCCGCTTTGCATCGACCAGGGCGAGCGACGTCCCTGCCAGAGGGAGGCGTACAGCACGTTCGGGCTGCGCGGGTCCATGCTGAGATCGATCGCACCCGTATCCGCGTCGCGGTACAGGATGCGCTCGAACGTACGGCCGCCGTCGCGGCTGCGGTAGACGCCCCGCTCCTCGTTGGGCCCGAATGCGTGGCCGAGAACCGACACGTAGAGGAGTTCGGGGTCGCGCGGATGGATGCGGATGCGCGAGATGTGCTCGGTCTCGCGCAGGCCCATGTGGCGCCACGTGCGCCCGCCGTCGAGCGAGCGGTACAGGCCGTCGCCGAAGGACACGTTGCCGCGGATGCACGACTCGCCCATGCCCACGTACAGGACGCTCGGCTCGCTCGGCGAGATCGCGATCGCGCCCACGGAGGCGGACCCGAGCTGGCCGTCGCTCATGTTCTGCCACGTGACGCCGGCATTGGTCGTGCGCCACACGCCGCCGCCCGTGCTGCCCATGTAGAACACGGCCCGCTCGGTCGGATGGCCGACGACCGCCCCGACGCGGCCGCCTCGATGCGGCCCGATATTGCGCCAGCGCAGGCCGCCGTAGCTCGCCTGCGCCTCTTCCCTGCTCTCCACCTGTTCGCCGCCTCCTCGCACGCGTTGTGGCACGATGGCACGCATAGACGCACTTCGCCCCGCCGGGGGCATTCCCTGCGGCGGGGCGAGGGGCGGGGTAGCCCGCCTAGAGGCGCGACGTCGGGTCGAGGGCGTCGCGCAGACCGTCGCCGACGACGTTCACGCAAAGCACGACGATGAAGATCGCGATGCCCGGGAAGATCGTCAGCCACGGGGCGTTGGCGATGTAGGTCTGGCCCTGGTTGAGGAGCCACCCCCACGACATGTTTGGGGGCGTGAGGCCGGCACCGAGGAAGTCCATGACCGACTCGATCACGATCGCCTGGCCGACGAGCAGGGTGCAGTTCACGATCAGCGGTGCGAGGGCATTTGGGAAGATCTGCCGGAACATGATCCGTCCGGTGCCCATCCCCATCGCGCGCGCCGCCTCGACGAAGTCGCGGTGCTTGAGCGAGAGGAACTGGCTGCGCACGATCCGCGCCGGGTACATCCATGAGAACGAGCTGATGATGAGGACGACGCTCACCGGCGTGGCGCCGATGATGAGGGCGAGGAGCAGGACGAGGAACAGGTAGGGGACGGACAGGGCGACGTCGGTGATCCGCATCAGAATGATGTCGATCCAGCCGCCGAAGTAGCCGGACACCGAGCCGACCAGACCGCCCACGACCACCGACAGGATGGCCGCGAAAAGCCCGATCGACAGCGAGATGCGCCCGCCGTACAGCACCTGCGTAAACAGGTCGAGGCCGATCGGGTCGGTGCCCATGATGTGCTGGGCGCTCGGCGGCGCGAGCATCGCGTTCAGGTCGGGAACGGCCGGCTTGTACGGCGCAAGCTGTGGCGCGAACGCAGCGGACAGGGCGATGAGGATCAGTACGAGGGCCGCGACCAGCGCCATCCGGTGGCGCAGGAAGCGCTGGAGCACCATCTGGCCGTAGGTGCGAACGCGCGACGCCTCGACCTGGAGCGCGGCAAGTTCCTCAGCGGTGATCTCCGACTGGGGACCGGCGGCGGCGGCCATAGCGCACCTCCTTTCGCAGGATCAGTTGAACGTCACCCTGGGATCGAGGAGTCCGTACAGCACGTCCGCGAAGATGTTCGCCACGACGATGACCACCGACAGGAACGTGACGGTCACCATCATCGTCGGGTAGTCGCCCTGGCTCACCGCCTGGTAGAACAGCCGACCCATCCCCGGCCAGGAGAAGATCGTCTCGGTGACGAGGGCGCCACCGGCGAGGAACGCCGTATCCAGGACGATCACGGTGACCACCGGCAGGAGCGCGTTTCGCAGCGCATGCCGCCAGATCACGGTCCATTCCGCTACTCCCTTCGCACGGGCAGTGCGGATATAGTCCGCGTTGATCACCTCGAGCATCGAGGACCGGATGTAGCGGCTCCACTGCGCGAGGATGAAAAAGCCCAGCACGAATGCCGGTAGGACAAGGTGCCACAGGTGGTCGCCCAGACCGGATGGCCCGGTCACCGCAGCCATGCCGCCCGACGGAAACCACTTCAGCTCGACCGAGAAGAAGATGATCGCGACGATGCCCAGGAAGAACGTGGGCAGTGACATCCCGAAGTAGCTGACCACCGTGACGAAGTAGTCCATGAACGAGTACTGGCGCACGGCGCTCAGGATGCCGAGCACGAACGCGACCACAAATGCGAGGAGGAACGACGCGCCCATCAACTCGGCGGTGGCGGGAAGGCGCTGGACCAACATCCGCAGCGCCGGCTCCTGGTAGATGTACGAGTCGCCAAAGTTGCCTCGCACCGCGTTGCCGAGCCAACCGAAGTACTGCTGCCAGATCGGCTGGTTGACGCCGTATGAGGCGGCAATCGCCTTGAGTTCCTGCGGCGTCATCCCGGGCACGTCCCGAAACAGGGCGAGCGGACCGCCCGGCATCGCATGCATGAGGATGAACAGGAACAGCGAGATCCCGAACAGGACCGGGATCGCCTGCGCAACGCGCCGGACAACGAAAACGCCCATGGGTACCCTCCCTCCCTGTGGATGCTGTGCCGCTTGGCCGTGACGTTGTGTGGCATGGACGAAGGCGACGTGCCGACGGCCGTATCGCAGCGGACCGACCCACTCGCTACGGTGTCCGAGAATAAGGGTCGCGGTTTCGCGCCTCGCGGCCGGATTCCTGCGTCGGCCGGTGGTCGCCTGGCGGCGTGGGGCCGCCCCCGGGGCGCGAGCGAATGAGCAGGACTTACGTCGAACTAAGCGAAAAAGCCGCACTCGAGTCAACAACCGGCAACTCGGGGCGGGGCGGCGGGTCGCTTCTGGACAGGGCGCGCGGGCGCATCCGGAAGCGGCGCACACCCGGTCCGCGGGTTGCATCTTCCCCCGATCGGCCCAAAGCCGCCCTTCGCCCGCGGCAGGCCGTGCGTACTCCACCTCGCGCCGTCTCCGCCACGAGTACGACACGTTTGGGCCCGCTCGGTGCTCGGTTCCTCCACCCGAAGGCCGCGCCCGGGCGAGGCGTCGTCCTTCGCCAGATACCTGTCCACAGCATGCATGCATCGGGAGGTTGAATAGCGAGGATGGTGCGCAGCATTCCCGGCCGGGTCGGCGCCGTTCTGGCGAGCGCCGCACTTTTGGCCGGCACGGTCGCAGCGGTCGCCCCGCAGGCGTTTGCCGCTGGACACCGGCACGCCGCCACGACGCCGGGCAACGGCGTGATCGTGGACGGCCTGTTCGAGGAGCCGAACCTGCTGAACCCGCAGGCCGGCCCGACCATGACGTACAGCGACATGGTCAACACGTCGATGTTCCAGAACCTGTACAACACGACGCCGCAGGGCACGATCGTGCCGGTCATCGCGACCGGCATGCCGGTCGTCAGCTCGAACGGCCTGCACTACACGTTCACGCTCAAGCACACCCTGTGGAGCAACGGCCAGCCGTTCACCGCGGCCGACGTCGTCGCCACCTGGAAGCTGACCATGAGCCCGGGCTACGTTCCCTGGTCGACGACCGGCTGGTCCGACGTGGCCAGCATCTCGGTCGCCAACCCCTACAAGTTCACGGTCAACCTGAAGCAGCCGTTCCAGGCCCTGGTCGCCGACTGCTTCGCGTCGGACGGCCCCGGCATCGTGCCGGCCTCGGTCTTCGGCCCGGGCAAGCTGATCGGCAAGGCCGCGAACAACGCGCCCTACGACCACGCCCCCAACCCGACCAACGGACCGTTCATGTTCAAGTCCTGGACGCCGGGCGTGGCGATCACCGTCGTCCCCAACCCGCACTGGGCCGGGCCCAAGCCCAAGGCCAAGGAGATCGTGTTCCAGGTCATCCCGAACGAGAACACGCTCCTTGCCGACTCGCAGTCCCACTCGATCAACGTGTACTACTTCGACTCGGTCACGCAGGTGAAGCAGCTCCAGGCGATTCCGGGCGCGAACGTCCACTTCACCACGCAGCCGGCCTGGGAAGGCATCCAGCTCAACCTGCGCGACCCGTTCCTGCAGAACGTCAAGGTGCGCCAGGCGCTGGCCATGGCGATCGACTACTCGGCCCTCGTGTCCAAGGTGTGGCAGGGCCACGCCCAGGCGATCGGCGCCGACCAGCCGCCGGTCAGCTACGCCTACAACCCGCACCTGAAGCCCTACCCGTTCAGCCTGGCCCAGGCCAAGAAGATGCTGCTCTCGCAGGGCTTCACGATGGGCTCCAACGGCTACCTCCAGAAGGGCGGCAAGGAGTTCACCCTCGTGTACTCCACGACGTCCGGCAACCCGTGGCGTGCGCTGGACCAGGAGCTCATCCAGTTCTGGTTCAAGCAGATCGGCGTCAACGTCGTGATCAAGGACTACCCGGCCAACGCCTACTTCGGCACCGTGCTGCCGTCCGGCAAGGGTTGGCAGATGGGTGAGTTCGAGTTCGCCGAGGGCTACGACCCGCTCGCCGGCATGCAGCCCATGTACGGCACCGGCGGCGTGAACAACTACGGCAACTTCTCCAACCCGGCCCTCGACAAGCTGTTCACGGCCGCGGCGAACGCCACCACCCACGCGGCCGAGAAGAAGGACCTGCAGGCCGCCGAGGTGATCATCCACAACGACGTGCCGCAGATCATCCTCTACTCGCCGAAGGAGATCGACACGTCGATCAACATGACGGGCTACCAGCCCAACCCGTACATGATCGACACCTGGACCTCGTACAACTGGGCGAACAGCGTCAGCTGATCCCCTCCTGACGGCCAGGCTCGAGACCGAGGGCCGGCGCACCCGCGCCGGCCCTCGGTCTTGCCTGCCACCCGGTCAGTTGCACACGCCCTTGGCGTACCCGCACGGCGGGGCCGCCGGCGGGGTGCCGATGTAGGCATTCACGCCGTACCCGCGCACCTCCCAGAAGCCTGGTTCGACCTTGTCCGTCACCCGGATGCGGCTCACCCACTTGACCGACTTGTAGCCGTACATCTCCGGCACGACCAGACGCACGGGACCGCCCCGGTCGGCGGAAAGGGGCGCTCCGTCGAGCCGGTAGGCGAGCAGCACGTCGGACGGGGCGAACTGGGCACCGGACAGCGTGTCCGTGTACACCCCGTCGGCCGAATAGAACTCGACCACCGCGTTGCCCGGCCGCGGCGACGCCTTGTCGACCACGTCGGCCAGCCGCACGCCCGTCCAGGTCACGTTCGGCACCACCCAGCCGGTGACGCACTGGAAGTTGCGCGTAACCTCCACGGCCGGCAAGGCGGCGAGCTGGTCGAAGGTGAGCTCGTAGGGGTGGTCGACGGCGCCGTCGACCCGGAGCCTGTACGTGGCCCTGGCGATCTGCGGGATGTAGCCGGCCGCCGTGTACGTGATGAAGTCGGACTCGACGCCGGTGGGGCCCGCGGCCATGGCGGCGGCGCCGCTGCCGAGCAGCGCGGCCGGAAGGCGGTCGAGCCAGGGTAGCCCGAACGCCGCGGCGAGGCCGAGGACCGTGTACCGGATGAACGTTCGCCGTTCGGGCGTGAACCGTGCGCCGCGGACCACGGCGCGCTGCCAGCGCGCCAGCGCGTGCAGGCCGACGGCGACCGCCAGGGCGGCCGCAAACACGCCGTGGCCGGTGAACTCCAGCGCGCGCCAGGTGGCCGAAAAAAGTCCCGGCAGCACGAGGACGACACCGGTCGCCGCCGCCGCGATGCCTAAAGCGACGAGCGGCAGCCAGTCCAGCGTGGACAGCGTGCGGTGACCGGCAAACCGGGGGGGCAGCGCGACCGGCCCAAGCACCAGCCCCGCCCAGACCACGCCGAGGGCGATGTGGAAGACGTAGACCGCCTGCAGGTATGGGATGAGGACGGTGTGGACGGCGGGTAGGTAGAGCGCGACCCCCGTGGCCAGGAGCAAGGGCAGCAGCCACACGGCCGCCCGGTGGGCGTGGCGCCACTGCATCGGCCAGTGCAGATACCGGCGTGCCACCCGCACCGTACCGCCCCCAGATCCTGCCGTGGTCGCGTTTGCCGGGATGCTACGCCGCACAGGGAACTCCGTCAACCCGCACGCGGGTGCCGGGGCATCCAAGGCGGGGCGCAGGCGATCGTAGGGGCGCGTGCGAAGTGGGCAGCATGCACGCCATCGCCATCGTTCCTTGGCTGTCCGTCTTCGTGGTCATCTTTCTCGCGGAACTTCCGGACAAGACTTCGCTTACGGCCCTCGTGCTCGCCACCCGGCAACCCCCAGCGCGGGTCTGGCTGGGCTCTGCCGTCGCGTTCGCCGCGCAGACCGTGCTCTCCGTGGCGGCCGGTACGCTCATCGCCCTGGTGCCGGCGGCCGTGGTCCGGGTGGTATCGGGCGTTGCCTTCCTCGCCTTCGCCGTGCTGATGTGGCGACGCGTCGACGAGCCCGAGGTCGCGGCCGCGCGCAGTGCCGCTGCGGTCACCGGGATCGGCGCCGTCGCCCAGGCGGCCGTCCTGGTCTTCCTCGCCGAGTTCGGCGATCTCACCCAGCTCGCCACCGCCTCCCTCGAGGCCCACCTGCGGCGCCCGCTGTTCGTTGGTCTGGCCGCGTGGCTGGGTCTCGTCGCGGCCGCGGCGGTGGCCGTGGTGGCGGGCAATCGGCTGGGGGCGATCGTGCCCGGACGCCGCCTGCAGCAGATCGCCGCGCTCGTCTTTGCGGCCGTCGGGGCCGCAGTATTGCTGGGCGTCCACCCAGCCGGTCTATGAGATCGCAGGACAGACGTCGCAGGCGCGTAGAGGGCGGCCGCGGCGGCCGCCCTCTACGCCATCAAATGGAGCGGGTGATGGGAATCGAACCCACGTAACCAGCTTGGAAGGCTGGCGCTCTACCATTGAGCTACACCCGCAAACCCGTCTCCAGCATTCAACCACGCGGTGGACCAGGCCGCAAGGGAAGCGCGACGGGCGCAGGGCCGGCGGTCGGTGCCGCCCCCGCTGCCGTCCCTGCCTCACCGCCGTCGGACATGCGGCGGCGCCGCGCAGGTCATGGTTTCATGCGCATTTGCTACCTTTCACTGGCAACCCGTCACCTCCATCCCCTGAATCCATCCGTCAGATTGTCACTTCTATGAAGGTTTTCGGTTGAACAGATGACCTATATCGATGTATATTCGCACGGACGTCACCCGTGGTGGATACGCGCGCTGCGTACGGTATCCATTCACGCGCGCACTGTGCGAATGCGTCGACCTGAGGTGGTAGGTTGGTTCGCTTTCCTGGCTTTGGCGATCGTCTACGTGAAGCGCGCACGCAACAGGGACTGCGTTCCAACCAGGCGGCGGCGGCTGTCGGTGTCTCGCGTCAGGTGTGGACCGACTGGGAGCACGGCCGCAGGGCACCGCGCGACGGCGGTGTCATCAAGGCGATCTGCGACCTTCTCGAAACCGACCCGGGCTGGCTGCTCGGCATGACCGAGGTGCGCCGACCCTGGCCGCCCACCACCGAGGCGGGCTAGCCTGCCAGGCCCTACTTTCCCTTGTGGCTCGTCCCCGTGGCCTTCTTCGTGGCCTTGCCTTTGCTCGTTCCTTTGCCCTTCGCCGTCCCCTTGCTCTTTGCCGTGCTCGCGTGGAACGCGCGCAGCATCGCCGAAAGCTTCGCACGCCCGAGCCCCGAGGGCACCGTCACCGTCGCCATGTTGTTGAGCATCACCGATAGGGTTACGCCGCCCGCCTTGGGGGGCGGCGTCGTGCCGTCGGGGATGTTGGGGTCCTCGAACAGGAAGGTGAGGACCAGCGACGAGCCCGGCGCCACCGTTGCGCTCACGCTGTTGTAGGTGTCCTTCTTGCTTCCCCTGCTGTCGATCTTGAGGCCGCCGGCCTCTTCCGAGGCCTCGCCGCCGCCCGAAAGCGCCCACTGCAGGCGCACATTGCCGAAGTCGAACGAGACGGGCTTTGGTGTGCGGTTCGAGAACGCGATCTTCATCGTGAAGTTGGACCCGCTGCGCGGCACGTCTACCGCACCGACGTGGACGCCGAACGCGCCCCCGGCCATCGCCGGTGCCGCCGTCATCGCCAACGCCACGATCGCGCCGGCCGCAGCCGCCATGCCTCGCATGCCACCCCTCCAGCGGCGCCGGTCGGGCGCCAGTCGCTACAGGGATGTTCGGCCTGCAAGGCGGCCCTGTCAACCGCCGCCTAGGCGGCGCTCGAGGGACGGGTCTCCAGGACGACCGCCATGCGCACCTGCGCGGCCCCTCGCCGGATCACCAGGTGCACCGTGGAGCGCGGGGCGTATGCCTCCACGGCAACGACAAGGGCCCGCGCGGTTGTCGCCGCGGTGCCGTCGATGGAGACAATGACGTCACCCGGGCGCAGGCCTGCCGCCTGCGCCGGGGAACCCGGGAGGACGGCGACCACCGTCGCACCGGACGCCGCTGGCTTGGTCGGGGCGGCCGCCACCTCCGCCCCCAGCCACCCTTTGGCCTTCAGGTGCTGACGGCTGAGGGCGGACAGCTCGGCCCGCACCGCGGAGGCGGGAATGGCGAAGCCCAACCCGTACCCCTCGCTATTGACGGCCGTGTTGACGCCCACCACGCGCCCGTCCAGGTCAAGCAGCGGGCCGCCGGAGTTGCCCGGGTTGATGGGGGCGTCCGTCTGGAGCAGGTTCTTGTAGTGCCGCTTGCCGATCGTGAACGAGCGGCCCAGTGCCGACACGACACCCGTGGTCACGGTGCTGATGAGGCCTTCGGGATTGCCGATGGCGACGACGGACGCGCCGACCGTCGCCCGGGGCGCCGTCGACAGCGGCAGCGGCCGGGCGGTCGCCGGTGCACCGCTCACCTGCAGGAGGGCGAGGTCCATGTCGTAGTCGGTTCCCACGACCCGGGCCGGCATCTTGCGCGTCCCCGGAAAGGATACCTGCACCTGGCTTGCCCCCGCCACGACGTGGTCGTTCGTCAGGAGAAGCCCACCCGAACGCACGGGAAAGCCGGTACCGAGTCCGGCCTGGGCGGGCGTAAGGGAAGCCTTCTGCCCGCTCACCACCAGTTTGCCGGGGATGGTTGCGTAGATGGTCGCCACGGACGGCAGCGTGCGGCTGGCCAGGTTCGGCACGCTCGAGGTCGTAAGCGGCCGGCCCCAGGCAAGAGGAAGCCATCCCGACAGGCTCCAGCCGGTTCCGAGGCCCACGACCGCCGCCACGGCGGCTATCCACGTTGCGCGTTGCATGGGGCTAGCCTGCCCGCCCGGGCGGTGCTTCTCTCGGCCGCTCGCCAGGATGGCGTGGTATGCTCGGAACGCGATCGCTCGCTGGGTAGGTTGGCAGTTCCTGGAGGTGGACCGCGTGGACGTTCACATGGTGGCGTTCCACCTGGACCCGGCGGATGCGGCCGGGCGCCAGCAGCGCGTGGAGAACGCGATCCGCGCCCTGGGCAGCGCAGTGCAGGTGCACCCGTCGGTGTGGTTTCTCGCAACCGAGGACAAGACCCGCACCGTGAGGGACACGATCATCAGTGTCATGGGCCCGCAGGATCGCCTTGTTGTGGGCCGGATCAACTCGTACGCGATTACGCTGCCGCTGCAGAGCCCGAAGGATCTGGTCGACCGGGCCTGGGGCGTCGTGTAACGCACGGCTCCCACCGGCCCGTCTTCACGCCAACGGCGCGCACGCACCCATGGGGGATGCGTGCGCGCCGTTGCGTCGAATCGCCGCAGCGCCTAGGACGTCGTCTGCCAGTCGTAGCTGTTCCAGGTGTCCGCCATGTACGGGTTTGGCGTGTAGCCCGTCATGTCGATCGACGTGTCGATCTCCTTCGGGCTGTACAGAATGATTTCCGGCACCTGGTTGTGGATGATCGTTTCCGCCTGCTGGAGGTCCTTCTTCTCCGTCGCGTGCGCTGTGGCCGTTCCCGCGACGGCGAACAGGTGGTCAAGCGCCGGACTGCTGAAGCTGGTGTAGTTGTTGACGCCGTTCGTGCCGAACATGGGCTGCATCCCGGCCAGGGGGTCATACCCCTCGGCGAACTCGAACTCGCCCATGTCCCAACCCTTCTGGGACGGCAGAACGGTGCCGAAGTACGCGTTCGCCGGGTAGTCCTTGATCACGACGTGCACGCCGATCTGCTTGAACCAGAACTGGATCAGCTCCTGGTCGAGCGTGCGCCAGGGGTTTCCCGACGTCGTCGAGTACACGAGCGTGAACTCCTTGCCGCCCTTCTCGAGGTACCCGTGCGCGCCCATCTTGAAGCCCTGCGCGAGCAGGATCTTCTTCGCCTGCGCAGGGTCGTACGGGTACGGCTTCACGCTGGGGTTGTAGGCGTAGCTGTCCGGCGGCTGGTCGGCGCCGATCGCCACCGCATGCCCGTTCCACACCTTGCTGACGAGGGCCTTGACGTCAATGGCCATGGCCAGGGCCTGGCGGACCTTGACGTTCTTGAGGAACGGGTTCTTCTCGTTCAGGTCGATGCCTTCCCAGGCGGGCTGGGTGGTGAAGTGCACCCTGGCGCCAGGGATGGCCTGCAGCTGCTTGACCTGCGTGACCGAGTCGAAGTAGTACACGTTGATCGAGTGGGCCTGCGCGTCGGCCAGGAGGGTGTTTTCGTTCGGGATGACCTCATAGACGATCTCCCGCGCCTTGGGCTTGGGGCCGAACCAGTGCGGGTTCGGCACGACGGTGATGGACACGCCCGGCGTCCAGGACTTGAACATGAAGGGTCCGTTGCTCGGGGTGGGATGGTGGTCGTACGGGGCGTTGTTCGCCGCCTTGCCCATGAGCTTTCCCGGGCCGAAGACGGACGCCGGCACGATGCCCGGCCCGTCGGTGGCGAAGCAGTCGGCCACCAGGGCCGGAAACGGCTGCTTCAGGTTGACCGTGAACTTGTACGGGTTGGCGACCGAGATGCTGGCCACGTCGGTCCACCCCGTCGTCGACCATGCGACGTAGCCGGCGCTGGTGACGAGCTTCCAGGTCGCGACGACGTCGGCGGCGGTGAACGGCCGGCCGTTGCTCCACTCGGTGTGCTTCAGGGTGAACGTGTAGTGCAGGCCGTTGCCGCTCACCACCGGCATGCCGGTCGCGATCTCCGGAAGGATCTTGCCGCCCGGCGTCGTGTCGTACAGGTTCTGGAACAGGCTGGTGTTCACGATGTCGCTGTACGTCATCGTCGGGCCGGCATCCGGGTTCAGGATGTTCGGCTCCTCGAAGATGCCGTCGACGATGACGCCGTTGCCCGGCCGGATACCGTGTCGGGCGGCCCGGTGGACCGCGCCCGTCGGCTGGCCGCCGCCGACGGCCGCGCGGTCCACAGGGCGGCGGACGACGACGAGGCCCAGCACGACAAGAAGGGCGACCACGACCACACCCGGGACGATCCATCGGCGCCACGTTGCGGTTGGCATGCGCACACCTCCCGCTACGGTGTTCGATGGCGTGCTGCCCGGTACGTCCCTGGATGGCGAGATCGGGCGCTCCGGCGCGCCACGGCGCGCGGCGCGTCGCTATCGGCTCCCCCTCGACCCGCGTCGCCAATCGTTGACCCAGACGCGCCGCCCCGGTCCATCTCGGCACCCAGAATGGTGAACGGGCGCGCCGCCTGCCGCATAGGACGCATCGGCGGCGCCGGCAGTCCAACGGCGACGCCTGCCCGGCAGGAGCTGCTCCCGAGGGAGTGAGGCCGTGTCCGCCAGCCAGCAGCAAGGCACCGGCGCCGTCCTGACCGCCCTAGCCGCTCTGATCGCCCTCGCCGCGACGGTGCTTCGCGTCAACCTCACGGCGCAGGCGCAGACCGACGTCTATGCCGCGTCCGCGCTCCTCATCGCAATCGTCTTTGCCCTGTTCCATATCTCGGCCGGGTCCGCAGCGGCGGGACTTCCCACGGTCGACTTCCGCAGCGCCGCCTTCTGGACCGGCGGCGCCGCCACGGTCTTGACGGCCCTCGTCGTCGTCTTCCGCCTGCCGCTCGATCCCACCCAGCAGCACTTCGTCCTCGCCGGGGTGGCGCTCGTCGTCAACTTCATCCTGGGTGCGGCCAAGGTGTCCGGCGCGCGCGAACAGGCGAGCGCCCGCGGGGGCGCCACGCCCGGATAGGCGAGGCGCCGGGCGCACATTCGGCCACGGCATGGAACACCGAGGACACCGACCCGATATCGGGGATCATCGCTTCATCCTTATGTGCCTTCATATGCCCGCCTGAACGGCCAGGGGTCCCCTTCCGAGCCCCCGGGCCGCCAGGTTCCGTGGGTCCGTGCTGCGGTCGGACGAGATCACGCGACCACGGGGCGTCGCACAGGCGGCGGTGCCGGGGCGCGACGGGGGCCCGGCGACAGACGCCGGGCCCCTCGACAAAGACAACTGGTCGGGGCGGTGGGATTTGAACCCACGACTTCCAGCTCCCAAAGCTGGCGCGCTACCCCTGCGCCACGCCCCGAAAGATCGCAGCCTCTAGGCTAGGCCTGTGCCCGCCCGATGGCAAGAAGGATCCGGCGCAGGCTGGGTCGCAACAGTGCGGCCGCGCGCCCCCGGTGGCTCAGGAGATCCTTGGCCGCAGGCGCCAGTTCGGCCATCGTCTGGCCCGAACCGACCGGCACGAACACCGGGTCGTAGCCAAAGCCGGCCGCACCGCGCGGCGCCCGCGCGATCCGTCCGGCCAGCCGTGCCTCGGTCGACGCCACAATGGCGCCGCTTGGCGCCGATACGCACAGGTGCGCCACGAACCAAGCCGCCCGACGCCCGTCCGGAACGGCGGCGAGGGTCTCGAGAAGGAGTGCGACCCTGCCCGCGTCGTCGAGACCTGCGCCACCGTACCGGGCGGAATGGACGCCCGGCGCACCGTCCAGCGCCTCGACCTCGATGCCGGAGTCGTCGGCAAGCGCCAGGCAGCCGGTGGCCGCCGCCGCGGCGCGTGCCTTGATCCGCGCGTTCTCGGCATAGGTAGCCCCGTCCTCCGGCGGCGCCGCATAGCCGGGCCCCGCCACCGACAGGTCGACCACCGTGGCCCCGATATCGCCGAGCAAGCGGGCGAACTCCGCCCGCTTGCCCTGGTTTCCCGTCGCCACGACCAGGGTCGGGGCGGCGACGTGCACGTGCGCCATGGTCACCTTCCACGGAACAACATTGGTGGAGGCGCGGGGGAACTGCCCCCCCGGTCCGCCAGGTGCTCCGACGAGCCCCCTACGAGCGTAGTCCTCGTATACTTGTCGTCGGCGCCGCCCCCGAGGACGGGGTCGGGCGCCTTCCTAGCCTGGATTTGCTTCCCGCGCGCGGCCAGGCAACCGCGCCCGGTAGCCCGTTACTTTACGTCCGTCGGACGGGGCGGGCGCCCCGGCTCCGGAGACGTCGCGGCGTTATGCCGCGAGTGCCAGTTCGCTGTTGTTGCGGTTGGCAGGTAATAGGGTGCCGTGTTGTTGACGGGGCCCGGCCCCCCGGCTCGCGTTCTCGTCCGAACCTCCCGGCGTCGAAGCTAACTCGCCCCCAAAGGCTTGCTACCCGGTGCGCTGGCGCTCGCGGATCGCCCGCGCGATCTGGCGCTTGGCGTCGCGCTCGGCCACCGCCCGGCGCTTGTCGTACTGCTTCTTTCCACGGGCCAGGGCGATCTCCACCTTGGCCCGTCCGCGGTCGTTGAAGTACATGCGAAGCGGAATCAGCGTGAGGCCCTGCTGGCGCACGCGCCCCTCCAGATGGTCGATTTCCCGACGATGCAGGAGCAGCTTGCGTGAGCGCGTCGGCTCGTGGTTCATGCGGTTGCCCTCTTCGTACGGCGCGATGTTGAGGTTCAGGAGGAACACCTCGCCGCCACGGATCAGGGCGTGCGCGTCGCGCATGTTGGCGTGACCGCGCCGAAGCGACTTCACCTCGGTGCCGGTCAGGCTCATCCCCGCCTCGAACGTCTCCTCGATGGCATAGTCGAAGCGCGCCTTGCGGTTGTCCGCCACGAGCTTCACACGCCTGCCTCCAGACCGGGTCACGCTGACCGCGGACCATTATGATACGCCCCGGCCGCCGGCGTGGCAACCGGACGCGGCGCGCGTCAGTTGGTCCGCGCCACCTCGCGCATCGCCAGCCTGGCCGCGCCGGCGGTTCGCTCGATCGCCTCGTCGTCGTGCGCGGTCGACGCGAACATGCATTCGAATGGCGACGGCGGCAACAGCACGCCCTGCCCCGCCATGGCATGGAAGAACCGGCCGTAGGCGGCGCGGTCGCTCGCCTCCACGTCGCGCAGGTCGCGCACCGGGCCGGTCCGGAAGAACGGTGTGAACATCGCGCCCACGCGTAGGACCGTGAGGGGAACACCTTCAGCCTGGGCTGCGTCGGCCAGTGCGCCCGCCACGGCGGCGGACGTCGCCTCCAGGGTGACATAGGTGCCCTGGTCGATTTGGGTCAGGGTGGCGAGGCCTGCCGCCATCGCGAGCGGGTTGCCGGAAAGCGTGCCCGCCTGGTAGACCGCCCCATCCGGCGCGACCTGGGACATGATGTCGGCTCGCCCGCCGAACGCGCCCACCGGCAGACCGCCGCCCACAATCTTGCCCAGCGTCGTCAGGTCGGGGCGGATGCTAAACCGCTCCTGGGCGCCGCCACGCGCCACCCGGAAGCCCGTGATCACCTCGTCGAAGACGAGGAGCGTACCCGTGGCGTCGCACAGTGCGCGCAACCCCTCGAGAAAGCCGGGGGCCGGGGGGACGGTGCCCATGTTGCCCGCCACCGGCTCGACAAACACCGCCGCCACCCGACGGTCCGCGAGCGCCTCGGATACCGCGCCCAGGTCGTTGTATGCGACGACGCGCGTCAGCGCCGCAACCGCGGCCGGCACGCCGGCGGAGTCGGGCACGCCTCCGTCGAGTGCGCCCGACCCGGCCGCGGTCAGGAACGGATCGGCGTGGCCGTGGTAACCGCCGGCAAACTTCACGACAACGTCCCGGCCGGTGAACGCGCGCGCCAGTCGCAGCGCGCTCATCGTCGCCTCCGTGCCGCTCGATACCATCCGCACCCGCTCGACGCTCGGCACCCGCTCCACGACGATCTCGGCCAGTTCGATCTCCGCGCGCGTCGGTGCGCCGAAGGTGGTGCCGCGCAGCGCCGCGTCACGGACCGCCTCCACGACGGCCGGATGGGCATGGCCCAGGATGAGCGGGCCGTACGACATGCCCCAATCGACGTAGCGACGGCCGTCGGCGTCGCGCACATAGGCGCCCTCGCCGGAGGCAAAGAACCGCGGCGTGCCGCCCACCGCGACCTGGGCCCGGATGGGCGAGTTCACGCCGCCGGGGATCGTACGCCGCGCACGTTCCCACAGCGCCTGCGACCGCGTCAGTGCGCCGGTTTCGCCGACCGTGTCGGTCTGCCTCGTCGCCGCCATCCGCAATCTCCTCCTCAGGACCTGGCCCTACACGTGGAAGCGGAAGTTTACAATGTCGCCGTCGGCCATCGGGTATTCCTTACCCTCAAGGCGCACCTTGCCGGCCTCGCGCGCCTTGGCCATGCTGCCGGCCGCCTCGAGGTCGGCGAAGGCGACGATCTCGGCCCGGATGAAGCCCCGGCTGATGTCCGAGTGGATCCGCCCGGCCGCCTCCTGGGCCGAAGTGGCGCGACGGATGGGCCACGCCCGAACCTCGTCCTGTCCGGCGGTGAGGAACGAAATGAGGCCGAGCGCCTCGAACGTGGCCTTGGCCAGACGATCGATGCCGCTGTCCTCGACGCCCAGATCGGCCAGGAACGCGTCGCGCTCCTCCGAACCGAGCTGGGCGATCTCGGACTCGATCTTGGCGCTGAGGACGACCAGCGGGACCTGGGCCTCGGCGGCGCGCGCGCGCACGGCGGCCACCCGGGCGTCGTCGCCCGAAAGGGCGCCTTCGTCGGCGTTCACCAGCCAGACGGCGGGCTTGTCGGTCAGGATGCCAAACCCCGACAGAAGCGCCCGCTCCTCCGAACCAAGGTCCAGCGAGCGCACGGACCCGCCCTCGCCCAGATGGGCGACGCACCGTTCCAGCAGGGCGCGCTCGTCCTCGTCCCCTGGCTTGCGCTTGCCCGACGCCAGCCGCTCCAGGCGGCGCTCGAGGACCTGGAGGTCGGCCATGAGGAGCTCGAGGTCGACCGTCTCCAGGTCGCCGAGCGGGTCGATGCGATCCTCGGGATGGGGCACGGCCGGGTCGTCAAAGGCGCGCAGGACGTGAACCACCGCGTCCACCTCGCGGATCTCCGCGAGAAAGCGGTTGCCCACGCCGGCGCCCTCGCTCGCGCCGCGCGCGAGGCCCGGCACGTCGACAACCTCGAGCTGGGCGGGTGTCGTCTTGCGCGGCTGGTACATGCGGGTCAGGTAGGCCAGCCGCGGATCGGGAATGTCGACAACGCCGCGGTGCGTGTCGGTGCGTCCGGTCGCAAATCCGCTCACCTCGACGCCCTGGCCGGTGAGCAGGTTGAACACGGTGGAGCGGCCGCTGAGCGGCAGCCCCACAAGAGCCGCCGTCGGCAAGCGGGTTCCCTCCAGATGGGCCGTCGCTCCAGTGTAGCACGGGCAGCCGGCGTGCCGGCTGCCCGCGCGGGGACCGCGGCCTAGTACCCCTGCTCGACCTGCTGGACGATCGTGGCCAGGCTCTGCACATCCGACGACACGCGCTTCCAGTCCCGTTGATGGACGCCCGTTGTCATGTCGGTCGACAGGTCGCGCAGCTCGACGAACGTGGGCGACTGGGTGCCGACGAAGTCGAGGGCAAGAATGTCGAACTCGCTCTGCAACCGGTCGACGTCGGCGCGGGCCGCCACCGCGGCGTGGTCCTGCACCTGCGTCTGGGCGTCGGTCAGGATGGCGGTGAAGTTGTTGATGTCCACCGCCGGCAGCTGGTCGGCGGCGAGCAGGCCGGACAGGCGCAACCACTCCTGGTTCAGCCGGTTCAGGGTCACGTTGGCCTGGTGCCATGCACCCCGGTCGACAAGGCCCCCGACAGCGGCCACGTCGCCGGCCGACGCAGCGAGGATCTCGCTCTCGGGCACGGCCGCCAGAACCGACGCCTTGTCGCTCGGGGACTTGGCGCCGCCGTGGCTGGTGCCGGTCCAGACCGCGGCGCCACCGCCCGACAGGTACGCGGTGAGGTCGCGCCAGACCGCCTGCCCTGCGGTGCCGTGGTACAGCGCCGCGAGGGCGAGCACGAGAAGGAGCATGCCGAGAAAGCGGCCGGGCCACGGTCCCTGCGCGGTCCGCGGCGGCGTCGCCGGCGATCGCCCGCTCCATCCGATGATCTGCGCCCGCACGCACCCCACCCCCTGGCCGAACCTATGGCCGGGGCGGACGGGCTAGACCTGCGCAAAGGCCGCCACCCGTAGGCGGCGGCCCCCGCGAGGGCGTGGTCAGTCGCAGTCCAGTTCCTCGTCCTCGAGCACCTTTTGCGCGTCGCGCTGCGCCTCGTAGGTCGGGCTGGGATCGAGGGCCGAACGCGTCGGCGTCGCGCGCGCCCGGTTGATCGTGGACAGCCCGGACGCGGCGCCGTCCTCGACGGCCTCGCCGTCATCGTCGGCGGGCACGCCGTGCGGACCCACTTCCATCGCGCGCTGCACGCCCTCCTGGACGTCGCGCACGCCGGTTCCGGGCGCACGCCCGATCGGCACGCGGGCGTAGTCGATGCCCAACTCCTGGGCCAGCTCGTACGCGAACCGGTCGCGGTCGAAACGCTCAGCCATCCTGCTCACCCCCGGCGCTAGCGTGCCCGCCGGTACGTGTCATAAGCCAGGGCGATCTTGTCTGGCGGTCCGCTATTCGCCGCCCCTGGCCCCGGGTTCCGTCATCGCCCGGACGTCCAGGTACCGTGCCACCTGGTCGGCGGGCAGGATGCCGTCCTCGACCAGTACCGCGCGCACCGTCCGGTCCTCGGCGTACGCCTGCTTGGCCACCGCGGCCGCACGGTCGTAGCCGATCACCGGATTGAGCGCCGTGACGATGGCCGTCGAGCGTTCGATCGACCACTCGCACCGTGCCTCGTCGGCCTCCAGCCCGCGCAGGGCGCGCGCGGTGAAGGCGCGCACGCCGCCGGCCAGGACCGTGACCGCCATGAGGGCGTTGTAGCCGATGACGGGCATCATCACGTTGAGCTCGAGCTGCGCGCCCTGGGCAGCCTGCGCCACCGTCGCGTCGTGGCCGAATACCTGGTAGCAGACCATGTTCAGCATCTCGGCCATGACCGGATTCACCTTGCCCGGCATGATGCTGGACCCGGGCTGCACGGCAGGCAGGCGAATCTCGGCCAATCCGGTGCGGGGCCCCGACGCGAGCAGGCGAACGTCGCTCGCCATCTTGCCGATGGCGACCGCCAGCGCGCGCACGGCGCCCAGGGCGACGACAACCGCGTCGAGATTCTGCATAAACGCGAACATGCTGTCCGGAAGCCGGAACGGCAGGCCCGTCTCGTCGGCGATCGCCGCCACCGCCCGCTCGCCGAACTGCGCGTCTGCGTTCAGGCCGGTTCCGACGGCGGTGCCGCCCATGCCGATCTGGCAGAGGGCGTCGAGGCTGTCCTGGACGGCGCGCCGGGTGAGGCGGATCGCGCCCAGGTAGCCGGAAAACTCCTGCCCCAGACGGATCGGCACCGCGTCCTGGAGGTGCGTGCGTCCCGACTTCAGGATCGGGTCGAAGGCGCGCACCTTGTCCTCGAGCACGCCCTCCAGCTCGTCCAGGGCGGGCAGGAGGTCGCGCGCGATCGCTTCGGCCACGGCCACCTGGATGACGACGTGGATGGTGTCGTTGGTCGACTGCGCCATGTTCACGTGGTCGTTCGGATGCACCAGCTTGGTGTCGCCCCGGGTCGAGCCGAGGATCTCGCAGGCGCGGTTGGCGATCACCTCGTTGGCGTTCATGTTCTGCGACGTGCCGGCGCCCGCCTGGTACACGTCCAGCGGGAAGTGCCCGTCGAGGGCGCCGTCGATCACCTCGCGCGCCGCCGCCTGGATCGCCGCCGAGACCTCGGGCCGAAGCGACCCGGCAGCCTCGTTCGCCCGTGCCGCCGCCAGCTTGATCAGGCCCTGGGCGCGCAGGAAGCGGCGCGGAAAGCGGATGCCGCTGACCGGAAAGTTCTCGTGGGCGCGTTGCGTCTGGGCACCCCAGTAGGCGTCCACCGGCACGCGCACCTCGCCCAGCGAGTCGCGCCCGATTCGGTACTCCTCCGCCACGGTTCGTCCCCCTCGCGTCGGTTCGCTCCGCCCACGATTGTACGCCAGGGCGCCCGGCGCGCCGCATGTTTGGTCCGCCCGGGGGACACCGTGGATAGGGATTTGGCGACGGGGAGGTGCGGCGACATGGGGAGCCCGGCGTGCGAAGGGCGACGCCGTGGCGGCACCTGGCGGGTGGGCGTCGCGGCGGCCGCATCGGTCGTCGCGGCGCTGTGCGCCACCGCCTGTGCCGCCCAGACCGCGGGCGGACGCGCAGGCAAGCCCGCGCCGGCGCATCGGGCGGCGCCCAGGGCCGCGTCGCCCGCGGCGCCGCGGGCGATCTACTCGGTGGTGACGGACAAGAGGGAACTGGCCCTCACCTACGACGACGGGCCCGGTGCGGGGGAGACGGGCACCCCCGCCATCCTCGCCATCCTGCGTGCGCATGGCGCCAGGGCCACGTTCTTCGCCCTCGGCGAGGAGGTCGTGCAGCGCCCCCAGGTCGTGCACGACCTGGCCGCGGCCGGAATGGAAGTCGAGAACCACGGCCAGCGCCACGCCAACATGGCCCAGCTCGGACCCCAGGCCCTGCAACGCGTCATCGCCGACGGCGCGTCGACCATCGCCAAGGAGACCCACGCCCAGCCCCTCTACCTGCGCCCTCCGTTCGGGTCGCAATCGGCCCGCGTGCGCTCGACCGCGCAGGCGGCGGGCGAGCGCGTCGTGATCTGGTCGGTGGACACCCGAGACTGGGCCAACCCCGGCGTCGCGACGATCGTCCAGCGTGTTCTCCAGGGCGCGGCGCCCGGCGCCGTGATCCTGCTGCACGACGGCGGCGCGGACCGGAGCCAGACCGTCGCGGCCACCCGGCAGATCGTTCCGTCCCTGCAGGGCGAGGGCTACCGGCTCGTCACGCTGCGCCAGCTGATCGCAGACGGAACGCCGGCCGGCATGACCGGACAGCCGCTCGGTGAAGGCGCAACCGCGGCGCCGGCCAAGCGGCCGGGTGTAGCACCGGCGGCCACCGGGACACGGGGAGGGACGCAAGCGCCCCGGCGCCGCGCCCACCCCGTCCGGCGGCGACCTGCCGGGGCGTAACCGGCTCCCGCGAACATCCCATGCCCCAAGGCAACCGTCTGCCGAGACCCCGTGTACGTCGCGACGACCACCCCCAGGCACCGCGCCCGGGGTGGTCGTCGCCCCGCGTTGCCCTAGACGCGGCGGAAGGTGTCGACGCTCGCCACGAACGCCACGCCCGTGCCCGGCTGCGCCGGATCGCGCGCGCCGTCCGGCTCCCCGGTCTCGCGCAGGGTGGCCAGGACCGCGTCGACCTTGTCGTCCTCGACGCCGGCGAACAGGGTCACGCTGCCCCGCTGCAGGAATCCGCCCGTGGAGGCGAGGCGGGTGGACGCGAACCCTGCCGCGCGGAGCCGCTCGGTCACCATGCCGACCGCCTTGCGATCCACCACCGCGATTACCAGGCGCATGCCGCCACCCCTTCACCGACCATCTCCACCAGTGTACAATGGCTCGAACACGCGGCAACCGCCGCGTACTTTCTATGGCGGCCGTCGGGTGCCTCGACCGGAGCACGCCGGCTGCCCTCGGGAGGATGACCTTGGCGCACGCGCCTGAACGCGTCGTCGTCACCGGCATGGGCGCGGTGAGCCCCTTCGGCATCGGTCGCCGGCCGCTCTGGGAGGGTATCGCCTCGGGCCGTAACGCGATCACCCGGCTTCCCTTCGCCGATGACCGCTTCCCCGCCTCCGTCGGCGGCCTTGTCCCCGACTTTGACGGCGAGGCGCTGCTCGGCCACCGCACCGCACGGCGAACCGGCCGCTTCGCGCAGTTCGCCCTGGTGGCGGCCCGCGAGGCGCTGGCCGAAGCCGGTCTCGACCTGTCGGACCCCGAGATCGCCGACGGCACGGCGATCGTCATCGGCACCGCCGGCGGCCTGTTTTCGGGTGGTGAGCAACAGGGCGTGCTCGAGGCGCGCGGCCCGCGCCGGGTCGATCCCCTCTACCTGTCCAAGTGGGCGCCGTACATGGCGGCGGTGCGGGTCGGCATGGAACTCGGCGTGCACGGCATGGCCACGACGGTGAACAGCGCCTGCGCGAGCGGCATCGACGCCATCGGGCAGGCGCTCGTGCTGCTCCGCTCCGGCCGGGCCGACCGTGTCATCACCGGCGGTGCCGAAGCGATCCTGAACCCGCTGTCGGTGGCCGTCCTGGGCCAGATCGGCGCCCTTACCCGACGCACCGACCCGGAGGGCGCGTCGCGACCGTTCGACCGGGATCGGGACGGCTTCGTCCTGAGCGAGGGGGCCGGCATCCTCATCCTGGAGCGTGAGGCGGTGGCCAGGGGGCGCGGGGCGACGATCCTGGCCGAGGTGGCCGGCGCCGGCTGGTCGTTCGACGCGAGCGACGAGACCGCCCCCGACGCCGCCGGCCAGGCGCTGGCCATGCGGCGGGCGCTGGCCGACGCGGCGCTGCCGCCGGACCGCCTTAGCTGGGTCAAGGCCCATGGCACCTCGACGGTGCTGAACGATCGCACCGAGACGCTCGCGATCAAGGACGCCCTGGGGGCCCACAACGCGGCCCGCGTGCCGGTGTCCAGCATGAAGTCGATGATCGGCCACGGCGCCTCCGCGTCCGGCGGGATGGAGACGGTCGCGGCCGTGGACGCGCTCCTGGCCGGCTGCATCCCGCCCACCGCGCACCTGGAAGCGGCCGACCCGGAATGCGACCTCGACTACGTTCCCCGGGAGGCGCGCGCCGCTCGGATCGAAGCGGTGCTGCTCAACGCCTTCGGCCTGGGCGGCCAGAACGCCAGCATCGTCCTGCGGCGGGCGTAGGGCCCTGCGCGAACGGCCGCCGCGAGACGATCTCGCACGGGCCCGGCTCGCGGCGATCGCCGGGCCGGGCCTTGCCATCCTGTTCGTCGGCATCAATCCGGGCTGGAAGAGCGCCGAGCGGGGCCATCACTTCGCCGGCCCCGGCAACCACTTCTGGCGCCTCCTGCACGAGTCGGGGTTGACCCCGCGCCGGCTGGCACCGGACGAGGACACCACCCTCCTCCGCTACGGCCTGGGCGTCACCAACCTCGTGGGCCGTCCGTCCGCCGGCGAGGGCGACCTGACCTGGGCCGAGTTCGTGGCGGGCGCCGCGCGCCTACGCCAGGACGTCGCGGCATGGCAGCCGCGCGTCGTGGCCTGCCTGGGCAAGAACGTCGCCCGCGGCTACGCGGACCTCGGTCGCTCCGCGCCGGTGGCGTGGGGACCGGTGCCCACGCCGGCGCCCCTGCCGGCACCGGCGTTCGCCGTGCCCAACCCGTCCGCACGCAGCACCCTGGCGTACGCCGACCGGCTCAGCGCCTTCCGGGAGCTGCGCGCGTTTGCGGGCTGCGACACGGGCCGGGACTAGGGCGCACCGCCTCAGCCCGTGGCCAGGCTCCAAACGGCCCAGACCCGCGCCGGCTCGAGCGCCACCGGCGGACCCAGCCGCATCCGCACGCTCTCGCCCGCATACGCGCAGCCGTAGCGGCGGGCCAGCTCCGCCGCGGCGAAGTTGCGGCGGGGGAACGCCCAGCGCGCGCCCGGCCGGCTCGCGTACGCGTGCCACCACAGGGCGTGCGCCGCGTCGGGCTCGTCGGCGATCACGGGACCGCCGCCCCACGGAAGGGTCAGCGCGTATCCGCCGTCCCCCGCCAGGGGCGCGACGAGGCGGTCCGCGAACGGCGCCAGGAGGCGCTCCCGGGCCTCGCCCGTCGCAACGCGGTCAAGGCGCGCGCTGTCGTCCAGGCTACCCGACCGCACGCCGGTCGGCCCGAGCGGGCGCGGCGCCGCCGCGATCGTGTACTTGTCCACGGGCTCGCCGTCCACGACGAAGCCAAGCCGCTCGTACACCGGCCTGCCGGCGGGGGTGGCCAGGAGAAGGACCGTGCGCGCGCCCTGCTCGCGCATCCAGTCGACGGCGGCACGCGTGACGGCCGTGCCGATGCCACGCCGCTGGACATCGGGCCGGACGGCCACGTTGCCCAGCCAGCCCGTATCGCCGAGCGAGATGCCGTGGGCCGTCCCGGCGGCCACCCCGTCGACCCGGGCAATGACGACGCGGATCCCCGGATCGCGCAGCACGAACTCGATCAGCGCCGGCTGGCGCGAACCCAGGTCGGCCGCGGCCAGCACCGCGATCACCTGGTCGCGGTCGGCCGGCCCGGCCACGCACAGCGACACGTCTGCCACGCCCATCCCCTCCCCGGGAACGAAAACGGGGGCGCCGAAGCGCCCCCGAGCGCGATGCCCCTAGGAGCAGTTCGAGAAGCCGCAGTTGTTGCAGGTCCGGCAGCCCTCGACCATCTCCATGCTGTAATGGCCGCACGACGGGCACAGATCGAGGTCGCCGCCGACGTGCCGGACGATCGTGGTCGCGATCTCCGCCTCGACGGCCGGCGCGGGCGTACCGATCGGGACGGGCGCCGGACCCGCCTGCCGGTCACGCGCCTCGACGACCTCGAGGTACTGGTCGAGACCCCGCGCGATCCCCTGGGCCAGGGAGGCCGCCGCCCCGAGGCCGCCGGTGCCCTGCTTGGCGCCGCCGATGTTGCGGAACTTGTCGATCAGGATCTCCAGCCGCTCGCGCTTGGACACCGGCCCCTTCATCCGCAGGAGCACCGACGCCGCCATCCCCAGCGCCACCGCGTCCGCCATCAGGTCCGACCCGGCCGTGCCGGCGCTGGCGATGATCTCGATCGGATCGCCGGTCGAGGGGTCCTCGTGCACATCGAGCGTCAGGTTGCCGAAGTGGGTCGGCACCAGGAAGCACTCGCCGCGCATGCGACGCGGCCGCTTTGCCAGGGTCGGACCGCGGTCGATCGGCGGCGGCGCGATAGCCGGCACCGACGTGCTTGCGGCCGGCTCCCCGGCGGTCTTGGCCGACTTGTCCTCGTCCGCCCGGTGCAGGACCTGGGTCTGCCGGCTCTGGTCGCGGTAGATCGTGACGCCCTTGCAGCCCAGGTCGTACGCCAGCTCGTACAGGCGCCGCGTGTCGTCGACGGTGTAGTCTGCCGGCGCGTTCGCCGTCTTGGAGATGGCCGAGTCGGTCCAGCGCTGTGTCGCCGCCTGCACGCGCACGTGTTCATCGGGTGTCAGGTCCATGGCACCGACGAAGTACGACGGCAGGACCTCGCCCGGGTGCTCGGAAAGCCACTCCTGCGCAACACCGACATACTGCTCGTCGACTCCGAGCCGGCTCTGGCGCACATATTTGAGCGCGTAGAACGGCTCGATGCCCGTTGACGTGCCCACCATGGTACCAACCGTACCTGTCGGTGCCTGTGTGAGCAGGGTGACGTTGCGGATCCCCTTCATAAGCACGCGTTCGCGCACATCGTCGGCCATGCCCTGCATGAAGCCGCTCTCCAGAAACGGCGCGGCCTCGAAGTACGGGAACGGTCCCTTCTCTTCGGCCAGGTCGGCGGACGCGGCGTACGCCTCGTGGGCAACGAACTTGTAGATCCGGTCGATCACCTCGACCGATTCCGGCGACCCGTAGCGCAGGCCCAGCCGGATCAGGACCTCGCCCAGGCCCATGGTGCCCAGGCCGAGACGGCGCTCGCCCTGTTGGGTCTGCGCGTTCTCCTCGAAGTAGTACGGCGTGGTGTCGACCACGTTGTCGAGAAAGCGGACCGCGTACCGAACGGTGCGACCCAGGCCGTCCCAGTCCATCTCGCCGTCCGCCACGAACTGGGCCAGGTTGACGTGCCCCAGGCAGCACACACCCCAGGCCGGCAGCGGCTGCTCGGCGCAGTTGTGGACGACGATGCCGCCGGCGACGAACGAGTGCGTAGACGGCTCGGTGAGGTCGTAGACCGCCTCCTCGCCGTCCGGCGTGATGCTTTCCACGTGGGCAACGAAGCGCTCGGGCGCGAACGGGTGGCGGCGAAGCTCGGCGGCGACGTCGGCGAGGGCACCCCGGCGCGACGCCGACAGCGCCCCGATCGTCCCTTGGAAGCGCAGCAGTCCCTCGCGCTCCACCGTCAGAAGCGACGGCGCCGTGTCGTCGAAGGCGCGCCCCTTGGCGGTGCGCAGACGCGAGGCGATGCCCATGTTGAGGAGGACCTGCTGGACGCCACGCAGGAGGCCGCTCGCGCCGCGGGCGGTGAGCACGGGCCGGCCGCGCACGGTGCAGACGTATCCCGCGGCCTCGAACACCGCCTGCAGGTAGCCCCGCTGCATCGCTTCGCAGCCGCGCACGATCGCATCGGGGACGGCCGGCACACCGCTGCCCAGGCCGTGTGCGTACGAGATCTCACCCAGCCGGTGGGCGACCATGGCGCCGGTACGGCCCCGGCGCGTGGCCACCGAGCCGTCCGCGGTGTCTTCGCGCAGGCCGGTCAGTCGGCGCACGGACGCGGTCAGGAGCGGCTCCAGCTCGGCCTGCCGCTCGGGCGGGAAAGACACGCGCAGGGTGTCGCCGCGTCGCTTGGCGGCCACCGACAGGTAGCCCAGGACCTGGCCGAGTTCTTCCGTGCCCTCGCTGCCGAACCCGCCCGGATGGTCGAGGATCCGCACCGGCTCGCCGCGGGACAGTTCTCCCGCCTTCACCCAGCCGCGGGCGTCGGAGTAGATCTGGTGGTCGGCGGTCACGCGCACGCTGTAGCCCTCGCGCGTGAGCACGCGCACGACCGGCTTGAGGCCGGTGAGGAAGACGGGCGACGCCGGCTCGGTGCGCCCCGCACGCATCCGGCCGTCCACCACGGCCTCGACCGGCGTGCGCGACAGGAACAGCTCGTCGGCGCGCCGCAGGCCGTCACCGGTGAAGATGAGCGTGTCGCCGGTGACGCACGGGTTGGTCGCGATGAGCGGATGGAAGTACCACGAGTTCGACTGCTTGTTCGACCGCTCCAGGAACGCGATACCGGGCTCGGCGCTGGCCCATGCGCTCTCGGTCAGGCGCTGCCAGATCTCCCGGGCCGGACGGCGGTCGTAGCTGACGACCGCCTTGCCGGCGGCCAACCAGGCGTCGAGGTCGCCGGTCCACAGGCGGTCGTAGTCGGGGTCGTCCGTGTCGGGGAACCGAAGCTCCCACTCGCGGTCGTCCTTGACCGCCTGCATGAAGGCGTCGGAGATGCACACCGAGACGTTCGCGTTCTCGACCATGCCCGGCGTGCGCTTGGCGTCGATGAACCGCATGAGGTCGGGGTGCCAGTCGTACATCATGAGCATGAGCGCTCCGCGGCGGCTGTTCGAGGTGTATACGCCGTTGCCGGCCAGCATGTGGGTGTGCGCCACCTCGAAGTCGTAGACCGATGCCACCCGGCTCGCCCGGATGGCGACGATCCGGTCGCTGGCAACGCGCAGCGTCCGGGCCGTGGAGACCACGACCGTCGCGCTGCCGCCCGCACCGACGGTCTCGCCTTCCTCGTCCTCGCCGACCACGACGAGGATCTCGTCCCCGACCGCCAGGCGCGCCAGCTCCACCGTGGCCATCTCGCCGTCGCGCACGACGCCCATGCGGTGGGCGCCGGTGACCTCGACCTCGTACCCCAGGTCGGTCGTCACGCGGAACAGCTGCTGCGTCCCGTTGGCGAATCGGTCGGTGATCGGCCGCAAACCCTCGTGGGTCAGGGCGAGGAACCGCTCTCCGCGCTCCAGACGCCGGTACAGCTCCTCGGCGGCAATGGGTCCCTGATCCGTAGCGATCTCGACCTCCGGGCCAAAGCAGCCCCCCTGCTCGACAAGGCCGGTGGCGCGCGAGTACAGGTCCATCCAGGACACCGCGCCGCTCGATCGGCCGTTGACGCCGCGTACCACCGCACGCCTCGGGCGCAGGGACGACACGTTGATGCCGACGCCGCCGCCGCGCGACATGATCTCGATCATCTGGCCGAGCGTCTCGATGATTCCCTGGCGCGAATCCCTGGGACTGGGCACGACGTAGCACTGGCGCGTGAGATATCCCTGTCCGACGACCATCGTGTGCGTTTCCGGCTCGTTGCAGCAGTACACCTCTTCGACCCGGTCGGTCGTGGTGACGCTCACCACCCGCACCGTCGCCGTCCCGGAAGCGTGGGCCGTGAACCGCGCCCGGTGTTCGGGCAGCAGCAGATCCTCCGCGCTGACGGACGGTCGGTAGAGGCCGAGGACCGCAGAGGGCGCGTACCCAGGTCCGAAGTTGCTCGCCTGGCGGAGTTCACGGATCACCGAGGCCATGAAGCCGGCCTCCGCCGCGTGGCGGCGTACGGTGTCCAGCACCGTGGCGTCGCTCTGGGTGATGACCACAGCGCCACGCGTATCCACCGACCCGTTCGCCGCGAGGAGACCGACGATGAAGCCGCGCCAGTACGAGGCGCCGGCGTCCTCCGCCGGTAGTTCCTTCCACTCGGGCGGCAAGCCGGTGACGCGGACCTGCGCACCCTTGTCGGTGACGCCCTTGGCGTAGGGTTCGATCCACGGCACGAGTTCGCGGCTGTCTCCGTAGAGGTCGATGAACGAGCCGCCCGCGCCGGGCTGTCGCGCTCCGTCGCCGAAGACGAGCCCGTGGGCGACCGCGCGGCGGTCCAACTCCGGCTTGACCGGCGGCTGGATGGGAATCTGCCGCCCCTCCAGATCGAGCGTCGTGACGACCTCGGTGCCGCCCTTGGGAAGGGTCGCTAGCCACTCGTGCGCAGCCGTCGCGTCGATGGTGTCGCCGTTCTCGAGCAGGACCCGGTACAGGCGCTGCACGCCGTACGACCCGAACACGGCGGTGCGGTAGACGCCGCCCTGGGTGAGGATCTCGACCGGACCCTGGAGCGTGCCGATCGGCTTCATGCCGTCCTTGGTGTGCACGAGCGTCTCGGCCGCCACGCAGTTGTACAGGGTGAGGTTGGGCGTGCCGGCACCGGCCAGGATGCGGCCGCCGGGGACGAACCGCCAATCCGACAGCGCCTCGAAGAAGCGGTCCTCCCACAGCTGGCGCAGCGACGGCTCCTCGACCTGTACCATCGCCCGCGCCACGCGCCGCCACATGTCATCCGGCGTCGTCTCGACCGGCCGGTCGCACGCGCTGCGTTCGCGTTCGATGCGCTCGCCCTTCTCGGGGCCGGTGACGACCTCCAGCGTGAGACGGTCGCCCTCGATGGCGAGGACGCGCGCGACCTCCTTGCGGGGCCACTGGCTGTCGTCCACGACGAGGGCCAGGGCCACGTCCCCGACCTCGAACCGCCGCTCGATGTCCTTGGTCGTGTAGCGGTCGAGGAAGACCTTGTACGACAGATCCGAGCCGAAATGCCGGCTCGGGTCATACGCCGCCGCCCTTGCACCCGCCTGCGCCGACGACACGAGTTCCCTCGGCGTCGCTCCGCTCGCGCCGAGGTCCACGCTGGAGTCTGCCACCTGAACGCTGCCTCCCCTGGTCGCCGCTTGGCCTGCCTGTGGCTCCAGCATACGCCCGGTCCAGGGAGGGTCGAACCGCGCGGGTGCCCGTCTAGGACGCCTCGGCGCCCGGGACAACCATCAGGCGCGCCCAATCGTACGTTTTCATAGATATTGGGCAATACCCCTCGCCGACAACTAGATCTTGGTTTGCGGGGCCGCCGGTGCGCCCGGTGCGCCGCCGTCCCCCTCCTGCCCCGCCCCCGGCCCGCCCACGCCCAGCCGGCGCAGCTCCTCATAGAACCGTTCAAGGTCGGCGAACTGGCGGTACACCGAGGCGAAGCGCACGAACGCGACCTCGTCGAGGGCGCGCAGACGCCGCATCACCGCGTCGCCGACCAGGCGGCTGGGCAGTTCGCCTTCGCCGGCCTCGCGCACCTCGACCTCCACCTCGTCGACGAGGCTTTCGATCTCGGCCTCGGACACCGGCCGCTTCTCGCAGGCCGTGCGCACGCCGCGGGCAATCTTCTCCCGGTCGAACGGCTCGCGACGGCCATCCTTCTTCACCACCTGGACGGGCCGGCGCTCCCACCGCTCGACCGTGGTGAAGCGCTTGCCGCACGCGTCACACACCCGGCGGCGGCGGATCTCGTGGCCGCTCGCACTCGGCCGCGAGTCGACGACACGGGTGCGATCCTCCTCGTTGCAAAACGGGCACCGCATCGCCTTCGTCCCCCTCCGCCGGCCATGCGCCTGCGCACCCGCCGGTCACAGGCAGTATCCGCCAGGGTTGCCCGTCTGCCTACCTCACGGCGCAGCCCGCGCGATCCGCCCGCGATAGCGGGCGAGCAGCCGGCGGGCGAGCGGGTGCGCCGGCACGAGCGCCACCGGCGCGGCCAGGAAGGCAAGGTCCTCTATGGTCATGGCCGCGACGAGCGCCAGGGCCGGACGGGCGAGGCGCCGCGAGAGCGGATCCGCCTCGTCCAGCCCCTCTGCCACACGCAGGAGGAGCCCGCGCGCGCGCACGGGCACACCCTCCAGACGACCGGCGAACACCGCTGCCCGGAAGGCACCCGGTGCACCCTGCCACAGCGTCTGGCCGCCCAGCGCCGCGACGGTCCGCGCCCCCAGCATCGCCCCGACCGGCAGCAGAAGCGACGCCCAGGCGAGGGCCTCGCGATCGGCGCCGGCAAGCCGCGCCGCCGCCGCCGACCGCCGGCCCATGCGAAGCGCGCGCGCAGCCCACCAGGGCCCGGTCCACGGCACGGCGTCGCCGTCCGGGAGAACCAGCGGCGCCGCCGTCGCCAGGGCGGCGACGGCGGCGCGGGGAAAGGTTCCGTCGGGATGGTGGGCCCGGGTCGGCAGGGCATCGAGGTATCCCGCGTACAGGGCCAGCGCGCCGACCTCGGGCATGGCCGCGGGCGCCCTGGCCGCCAGCACCCGCTGCCGTCCCGCCACGCTAGGCGGGGTGGCCGACCGGGTCTTCGACGCCCGCCACGCGCAGACGGGTGCGCGCACGCTCCAGGGCAGCCTGGGCGCGCACCCGCTCGAGCACCTCGTCGCTTGCCGCAACCCGGGACTGCGCCCGGGCGAGGGCCTTGCGGGCCCTGTCGACGTCGATCTCGCTCTTGGGCTCGGCCACCTCGGCGAGCACGGTCACGCCCTCCACCCCGACCTCGACAAACCCGCCGTGGACCGCGAACACGACCCGGCCGGTGTCGGTCTCTGCCTCGACCGGAGCGATCTTGAGTGCGGTCACGAGCGGCAGGTGGTGGGCCAGGATGCCCATCTCGCCGTCGATGCCGGCCACGTGCAGGTAGGTGACCGGGCCGTCGTACAGCCCCCGCGTGGCACTGACCACGCGCAGGCGGAACGGTGTTGCCAACGTCCTACCCCCCGACTAGGCCTCGGCCCGCATCTTCTCGGCCTTGGCCACGGCCTCCTCGATGCCGCCCACGTAGAGGAAGGCGGACTCGGGCAGGTCGTCGTGCTTGCCGGCCAGGATCTCGGCGAACCCGCGAACCGTCTCCTCGACGCTGAGGTACTTGCCCGGCGTGCCGGTGAAGACCTCCGCGACAAAGAACGGTTGCGAGAGGAAGCGCTGGATCTTTCGCGCCCGGGCGACGGTCAGCTTGTCCTCGTCGGACAACTCGTCCATGCCCAGGATCGCGATGATGTCCTGGAGCTCGCGGTAGCGCTGCAGCACGGCCTGCACCCCGCGCGCCACCCGGTAGTGCTCGTCGCCGACGACCCGCGGGTCGAGGATGCGCGAGGTCGAGGCGAGCGGGTCGACCGCCGGATAGATGCCGAGGTCGGAGATGCGCCGGTCGAGGTTGGTCGTCGCGTCCAGGTGCGCGAACGTCGTCGCCGGCGCCGGGTCGGTGTAGTCGTCCGCCGGCACGTAGACGGCCTGGATCGACGTGACCGAGCCCTGCTTGGTCGACGTGATGCGCTCCTGCAACTGACCCACGTCGGTTGCGAGGACGGGCTGGTAGCCCACCGCGGACGGCATGCGGCCAAGCAGCGCCGACACCTCGGAGCCGGCCTGGATGAACCGGAAGATGTTGTCGATGAACAAAAGCACGTCGCGGTGCTCCTGGTCGCGGAAGTACTCCGCCATGGTCAGGCCCGACAGGCCGACGCGCATGCGCGCGCCCGGCGGCTCGTTCATCTGGCCGTAGACCAGGGCGGTCTTCGCGATGACGCCCGACTCGCGCATCTCGTGCACGAGGTCGTTGCCCTCGCGGGTGCGCTCGCCGACGCCGGCGAACACCGAGATGCCGCCGTGCTCGGTGGCGATGTTGTGGATGAGCTCCTGGATGAGCACCGTCTTACCCACGCCGGCGCCGCCGAACAGGCCGATCTTGCCGCCCTTCTGGTACGGGGCGAGGAGGTCGATGACCTTGATGCCGGTCTCGAGGATCTCGCTCGCGGTCGACTGCTCGGACAGCGGCGGCGGCTCGCGGTGGATCGGCAGGCGTTCGGTGGCCTCGACAGGGCCTTCCTTGTCGATGGGCTCGCCCAGGACGTTGAACACGCGCCCGAGCGTCCCCGCACCCACCGGCACCATGATCGGGGTACCCGTGTCCGTGACCTCGGTGCCCCGCACCAGCCCGTCGGTCGACGACATCGCGATCGCCGCCACGCGGTTGTCGCCAAGGTGGTGCATGACCTCCAGGGTCAGTTCGATCTTGCGCTCGGTCTGGCCCGACCCGGGCAGGGCGGCCACGGTGGTGTCGACCCGAAGCGCGTTGTAAATGGGCGGCAGGTCGCCGGCGGCGAACTCGACGTCCACCACCGGGCCCACCACGCGGCTGATGCGTCCTACGCGCACGCTGCCTCCCCCTTCTGGTTTTCGATTCGGTCCGGGCCGTCCGGCCGCGTCACTGCACCGCCTCTGCGCCGCCCACCAGTTCCGCGATCTCGGCCGTGATGGCCGCCTGGCGCAGGCGGTTCAGCGTGCGGGTGTAGTCGCGCACAAGGTCCTTGGCATTTCGCGTCGCGTTGTCCATGGCCACCATCCGCGACGCCCACTCGGCCGCCTTGGACTCCAGCACGGCGCGGTAGACCAGGGCATTGAGGTAGGCCGGCAGGAGGCGCGACAGCACGGTCTCGGGATCGGGTTCGAACTCGTACGGGTGGCGCCCTCCGGAGGTGCCCTCCCGCTCGGGCTGGGCGATGGGCAGGAGCAACTCGGCCTGCGCCCGGTGGCTGCTCGCGCCGCTGTACCGGGTCGAGACGAGGTACACCTCGTCCACGGTCCCCTCGATGAAGGCCTGGGCCGCCGCCTGGGCGGCTTCGCGGGCCTGCGCGTCGGTGGGCTCGTCGCCCAGGGGCGACACCGCCGCGAGGAGCGGAATGCGCCGCCGCTCGCAGTAGTCTCGCACCCGCCGGCCCATGGCGAAGACGGCCGGATCGCCCTTGCCCTGGCCCCGGACGACGTCCATGAGGCGCAGGATGTTGGCGTTGTACGGCCCGCAGAGGCCACGGTCCGCCGCGATCACGAGCAGGCCCGTGCGCCGGACCTCGCGCCGCTGCAGAAGGGGCAGGCGCTGCTGCGCGCCCCCCGCCTCGGCGGCCACGGCGCGCAGCACGTCATGCAGCGCGTCGCTGTACGGCCGCGCCGACTGGGCGCGATCGACCGCGCGGCGCATCCGGGAGGCCGCCACGAGCTTCATTGCCGACGTGATCTTCTGCGTCGACTGCACGGAGCGGATCCGGCGACGGATATCCTTGAGCCCCTGCGGCACCGCTAGGCCCCCTTGCCGGCCGGCACGGCCACGAGCGTCGGGACGAACTCGGCGAGCGCCTTCTTCAACTCGTCCTCGGTGGCCGCCTCGAGCTGCTTGGTGTCGCGGATCGTGTTCAGCACACTCGGGTGCTCCGCGCGCAGGAAGGCCAGGAATTCGCGCTCGAACCGGCTCACCTGGCCGAGCTCGAGGCTGTCGATGCTGCCGGAGGTGGCGGCGTAGATCACGACAACCTGCTCCTCCACCGGCATCGGCACGTACTGGAGCTGCTTCAGGACCTCGGTGGTGCGCTCGCCCCGCCGAAGCTCGGCCAGGGTCTGCTTGTCGAGGTCGGAGCCGATCTGGGTGAACGCGGCCAGCTCGCGGTACTGGGCAAGGTCGAGGCGCAGGCGCCCGGCGACGCGACGCATCGCCCGGATCTGGGCGTCACCGCCCACGCGCGAGACCGACGTGCCGACGTTGATGGCAGGCCGGACGCCGGCGTAGAACAGGTCGCTTTCGAGGAAGATCTGCCCGTCGGTGATGGAGATCACGTTCGTCGGGATGTAGGCCGAGATGTCTCCGGCCTGCGTCTCGATGATCGGCAGGGCGGTGAGCGAGCCGCCACCGTTGTCGTCGCTCAGCCGCGCGGCCCGCTCGAGGAGCCGGCTGTGGAGATAGAACACGTCGCCCGGGTAGGCCTCGCGGCCCGGCGGGCGACGCAGGAGGAGCGACATGGCGCGGTACGCGACGGCGTGCTTGGACAGGTCGTCGTACACGATGAGCGCGTCCTGCCCCCGGTACATGAAGTCCTCGCCGATGGCGCAGCCGGCGTACGGAGCCAGGTACTGCAGCGGGGCCGGGTCGGACGCGCTGGACACGACCACCGTCGTGTACTCCATCGCGCCGTTCTCCTCGAGCGTACGCACCACCCGCGCCACGGTCGACGACTTCTGGCCGACCGCGACGTAGATGCACTTCACGCCCTGGCCCTTCTGGTTGAGGATCGTGTCGACCACGACCGCGGTCTTGCCGGTCGAGCGATCGCCGATGATGAGCTCGCGCTGGCCGCGCCCGATCGGGACCATCGAGTCGATCGCCTTGAGACCGGTCTGCAGCGGCGTGTTGACGTGCTGGCGCTCGATGACGCCAGGCGCTACGGCCTCGACCGGGCGCAGGGTCGTCGCGTTGATCGGCCCCTTCTGGTCGATCGGCTGGCCGAGCGCGTTGACAACGCGGCCGAGCAGCGCGTCACCGACCGGCACCGACACGACCCGGCCGGTCCGGGTCACGCGGTCGCCTTCCTTGATCCCCTGGTCGGAGCCGAGCAGCACGACGCCCACGCTGTCCTCGTCAAGGTTGAGGACCATGCCCTCGACCCCGTTGGGGAAGGTGACGAGCTCGCTCGCCATCACCTTGTCGAGGCCGTAGACGCGGGCGATGTCGTCGCCCACGGTGAGGACCGTGCCGACGTCCTCCAGAGCGACGGTGTGTTCGTACCCTTCGATCTCCTGGCGCAAGACCGCCGTGATTTCCTCGGGTCGGAGTTTCATCCCCGCCCTCCTCTTCCTCTATCCTCGGACGTTGCGCAGCCCGCCCGCCTCGCCGTCCGCGCTCGCCAGCCTCCGCCCCAGATCCCGCAGGCGCCGCGCCACCGACAGGTCCAGGACCTGATTGCCGACGCGCACCTCGATCCCGCCGAGCAGGCTCGGGTCCGTCTCGGTGGCGAGCGTCACCTCGCCGCCCAGCCGCTGCTCGAGCGCGCCGCGCACCGCCGACAGCTGGGCCTCGTCGAGCGGGGCGACCGAGCGCACCAGCGCCCGGTGGCGCCCGAGCGCCGTGTCGACCCGATCGCGCAGGGCCTCGGCCACCCGCGTGAGCTGGGCGGCGCGGCCGCGCGTGAACGTCACCGTGAGAAACTGGCGAACCTCGGGCGAGAGCCCGTCGCCGAACAGGCGGACCAAGACCTTCTCCTTCACCCCGGGCGTGAGGAGTGGATGCTCGATCACCCGCCGCAGTTCGGGCGACGCCTCCAGCGCCTCGCTGATCTCCGCCAGTTCGCCCGTGTAGCGCTCGGCCGCCGCGACGTCGCCGGCGGCCTCGAACAGCGCGCCGGCGTACCGGCGCGCGGCCTCGTCGACGATCATGGCGTCTGCACCATGTCACGCAGTGCCTGTTCCAGCACCGCCTTCTGGCGCTCGCCGTCCAGCTCCGCCCGAACGACGCGCTCCGCGATGCGCATGGCCAGATCGGCCACCTCGCTGCGGATCGCGCTCAGGGCGTGCTCCCGTTCGGCCTGGATCTCGGCCTGGGCTGTGGAGGCGAGGTTCTGCGCCGCCGCCTTGGCCGCGGCGACGATCTCCGTCGCCTCCTCCTTGGCGGCCCGCTCCGCCCGCTCCATGATGCGCTGCGCCTCGACCCGGGACTGGGCGCGCTCGTCCTCAAGCTGTCGCCTGAGGGCCTGCGCCTCGGTCCTGGCCTCGGACGCCTCCGTAAGAGCGCTCTCAATGCGCATCTGACGGTCGGACATGAGCTTGCGAAGGGGTTGCCAAGCCAGGCGCGAGAGGAGGAAGGCCAGCACCAGGAAGCTGACGATAGACGCCAGCGCCGTGCCGTTGACCAGCAGCCCCACCGCGTCCCCCTCCTCTTACTTCACGACGCCGAACAGGATCAGGAAGCTGACGAGAAGCGCGATGACGGGAAGGGCCTCCACGATAGCGAACAAGACGAACGCCTGGCTCACGAGGGTGCCCCGCATCTCCGGCTGACGGGCCATGCCTTCGATCGCCCGACCGAAGACCAGACCGTCGCCGATGGCCGCGCCGACGGCCGCACCAGCGGCCGCGACGCCAGCGCCCACGAGTGCAAGTGCCTGTGCGAGATCCACCTAGGTTCACCCCCCTTCAAGGGCATCGAGCGGGCGGCTAGGCCGCCTGGTGCTGCTCCGACTCCTCGTCCTCGGCCATGGCCATGCCGACGTAGGTCAGCGTCAGGGCCATGAAGACGTAGGACTGGATGGCGGCCACGAACATCGAGAACAGGAGCCACGCAGTCTGCGGGATGATGCCGACGATGCCGACGATGATGCCGAAGATGGAGTGCGGGGAAAACGGAATCAGGGTGTCGAGGACCTTCGTGAGAAGCTCGCCGGCGAAGATGTTGCCGAAGATTCGCATCGACAGCGTGACCGGGTTTGCCACCAGTTCGATCAGCGCCATCAGGACCAGCACGGGCCGGATGAAGACAGGCGCTTTCGGCGCGAAGTGCCCGAAGTAGTGGGCGCCCTTGTGGCGGAACCCGTACAGGTGGGTCATGACGAACACGATCGCGGCCATGCCGATGGGCACGTTGGCGTCCGAGATCGGCGAGTGCAGGAACGGGATGATGCCGGTGAGCGTGGCGACGCCCAGGAACACGAGGGTGGTCGCCAGGTAGTCGAACAGCATGTTGCCGGCCGCGGGATTGACGCTCTCCCCCACAAAGCCGCCGATGAAGTCGAACACGTACTCGAGAAGATTCTGGAGCGCCCCCGGCACGCCCGACCTTCCGGTGCGGGCGACCCAGGTGCACACCACGAGCAGGAACGCCATGATCACCCACATCGTCACCAGCGTGTCGGCATTGAGGGTCAGGCCGAGCACGTGCCAGTGCGGGTGGAGGAGCGGGTTGCCGATCCCCTGGCTGGCAGAGGCGGCGGGAGCCCTGTGCACCTGCGCCTTCAAGCGTTCACTCCTCCGCGGTCGCGCGTTCTCCCGGGTCCGGCCTGTGCCGCCGCAATTCGGCGAGCGCCTGGGCGACCCATACGCCTTCGCCGGCCAGGAACCCGGGCACGATCCATACACTGTCCGCGTGCCAGAGCGCGCGGGCCCAGACGAACGCCGCCAGGAGCAAGGCAGCGCGCGGCAGGAAGGACAGTCCCGCCGCCCGGCCGACGCCGGGCCTTTCGGCCGCGCGTTCGATGGCGAGCCGGAGAAGTCCGCCGGCTGCACCACCCGCCCCGAAGCCGATGCACCCGGATCCGACCGGCCCCAGCCCGGCCGCGCCTGCAGCGGCCGCCCCGAACAGGGCTGCCGCGACCATGGCCGCGACCTGGGCCAAGCGTTGTCTAGGAGATGCGGTCAAGGGCACGCCGGATCACCCGGTACCCGAGGTAGGCGCCGACCGCCAACCCCAACACGATTCCCCCGAACGTACCCCACGGTTGCCAGTGAAAGCGCCCATCGACGTACCGCCCCAAAAAGCCGCCGGCAAAGATCGGCAATGCAAGGTCGAGTCCCAGCGAGAGACCCGTCGCGAGACTCTGCCATCCCGTACCCGGCGCCCGGTTCGACACGGTGCGCCCTCCCGGAGGATTATACGGGGCGTCCGAACCTGTCGGCAAGTCCTGGGCCCCTGCCGGGTATCCCCAGGAATGGCGACCCCTATTCGCCGTCGCAACCGCTCACAGGGGTCGGATCTCCGCCGTAGGCCGTCGGCGGGGCGTCGTCGAGGCCGAAGGCGTATCGGATAACGCCGGCAATGCGTTCGCTCGCCCGCCCGTCCCCATACGGGTTGCGGCCGGCCACGCCGGCACGTTGGCCACTGGCGGGGGCGGCGTTCATCTCGGCCTGGAGGGCGTCGCGGACGGCCGCGCGCTCGACCCCGACCAGCTGCACCGTACCCGCCGCTACCCCTTCGGGTCGCTCCGTCTCGGTCCGTGCGAGGAGCACCCGAACGCCCACGGACGGCGCCTCCTCCTGGATACCGCCCGAGTCGGACAGCACGGTCGTCGCGCCGGCGAGGACATTCGCCCACTCGGCGTAGGGCTGGGGCGCGACCGTCACCACCTGGGGGTGCCCGCCCAGGACCTCGGCCACGGCTTCCTCGACCACCGGATTGGGGTGGACGGAGAAGAGCGCCATCGCCTCCGGCCGCGCCTCGAGGGCGTCGCGCAGGCCGTGCAGGACCTGGCGCATGCGCTCGCCCCAGTTCTCCCGCCGGTGCAGCTCCACGGCGACGACCGGCCGGCCGGTGGCGAAGACGCGGGCAACGCCGGGATCGGCGAAGGCGTGGCCCGGTCGCACCACGCCGAGGAAGGCGTCGACCGCGGTGTTGCCGGTGACGAACACGCCGGCCGGAGGGCAGCCCTCACGCAGGAGGTTGTCCCGCGCCCACGGGGTGGGCGCGAAGTGCAGGGCCGAGATCGCGTCGGTCAGGTGGCGGCTGCCCTCCTCGGGGAAGGGGCTGTACAGGTCATGCGTGCGCAGTCCGGCCTCCACGTGCCCCACCGGCATCTGGTGCAAAAAGGCGGAGAACGCGCCGACGAACGTGCTGAGCGTGTCCCCATGCACGAGGACGAGGTCGGGCTCTTCCGCCAGGAGCACCCCGGCAAGCGCCTGTAGCCCGGCCGAGGCCAGGTACGTTAGGGTCTGGCGCGGCCGCATGAGGTCGAGGTCATGGTCGGGGCGAATGCCGTAGTGGCGCAGGACCTGGTCAAGCATGTCGCGGTGCTGGGCCGTGACGCACACGCGCGTCTCGAGGTCCCCGTCGGCTTGCAGCGCGCCGATGACGGGCGCCATCTTGGTCGCCTCGGGACGCGACCCGAACACGACGAGTACCTTCGGTCGGTGACGACCCGGCCGAAGGCGGAGCAGGCTCGCCACGGTCGCCCTCCTTTCCGGCGGCGCGGTCGGCGGACCGGTGGGCTAGGCCGAAACGCCCTCCTCGCGCTTGCCGCCCGAGCGCCCGCGGTCGTGGCGCATCTTGAGGAGGTCGAAGGACTGCGCACCGCCGAAGAACAGACCACTGACGATGGCCAGGACGGCCGCGCCGATGCGAACGCTCACCTGCGACATGAGCACGCCGCCGGCGGCGAGCGCGATCGTCACGACGTACATGATCACCGCAACCTGGCGCTGGGTCAGGCCGAGGCCGAGCATGCGATGGTGCAGGTGGCCGCGATCGGCGGAGGACAGCTTCGCGCCCGATAGGGTGCGGCGCAGGATCGCGAACCCGGTGTCGAAGATCGGCAGGCCGAGGGCGATGACGGGCACGGCGATGGCGACGGTTGTCGCTTCTTTGAGCGTGCCCACGACCGAAATCGTCGCCAGCATGTAGCCGAGGAACATCGATCCCGTATCGCCCATGAAAATGCTCGCCGGGTGGAAGTTGTAGCGCAGGAACCCGATCGTGCTGCCGGCCAGGAGCGCGGACAGGAGCGCCACCCCCACCGCGCCGCGCTCGGCGGCAACGACGAACAGCGTCATCGCGGCGATGCTCGACACGCCGGCGGCCAGACCATCGAGGCCGTCGACGATGTTGATCACGTTCACCACCGCGACGATCCAAAGGATGGACAGCGGGATCGACAACCAGCCCATGTGCAGCATGCCGCCGAGCGGGTCGGTCAGCCACGTGATCCGCGCGCCCCACGACACCGCCACGGCCGCCGCGGTGATCTGCCCGAGGAGCTTGACGAAGGCCGGCAGCTCGATGATGTCGTCGACCACGCCGACGCCGGCGATGAGCAGGCCGCCGGCGATCACGCCCTCGAGCGGTTGGCCGATGCCGACGCCCTGTCCGGTAAGCATCAGGGTGACGATGAAGGCCAAGACAATGGCGACGCCCCCAAGTCGCGGCGTCGCCACCACATGCACCCGGCGCTCGCCAGGCTGGTCCATCGCCCCTGTCCGAACGGCGAGGCGCCGGACCAGCGGTGTCAGGGCAAGAACCAGGAGCCCCGAGCCCGCGAAGGCGACGATGTACCGGAGGTCCAACATGCGCACCCTTTCATGCCAACAATGCGTTCCGCGTCGGCGGCCGCTGGCGCCGGCCGCCCGCACTGCGCACAAACCGTCAAGGCCATGATAGGTGTAGCCTTCTGGACGGTCAACGGAACCTCGTGCCTGTTTTGTTCGACACTACACGCGCGCCCGGCTGTCGCCAGCCAGGTAGCCGCGCTGCCTGAGCTTGTCGAGATGGGCGCGCAGCGCGTCATCCAGGTCAATGCCGTAGGTGTCCTCGAGGACGAACATCATCGTGATTGCGGTCTGGGCCACGTCGAGCAGTTCGAGCGCCACGCGGCGCAGCGCCTCGTCGTGCGGCATCGCGCGCTCGCCCGACAGTCCGCGGTACTTGCCGATCGCGGCGCCGAGCTCGCCCGCCTCTTCCATCAACTTGAGCGCGGTCGACTCGAGCGTCGGGCGCAGGCCGTCGAGCCTGGGAAGCGCCAGCGTCTTCAGGGTCATCCGCTCCGGGCCGGGCCCGCCCGCGCCGCTCACGCGACGCCCTCCGGCGGCGGTCCGAACAGCCGGTCACCCGCGTCGCCGAGACCCGGCACGATGTAGCGGTGGTCGTCGAGGCCCGCGTCGACGGCGCCGGCGACCACCCGCACGCCCGGCAGCGCCTGCCCCACCGCTTCGATGCCCTCGGGGGCCGCAATCGCCACGACGAGGGTCACCTGGGCACCGGTCGCGCCCCGGTCGCCCAGGCGGCGCAACGCGAACGAGGCGCTGCCGCCGGTGGCAAGCATCGGATCGAGGACAACCACATGCTGCCCAGGTCCGATCGGCGGCACCCGGTCCAGGTACGAGGCGGCGTTCGCGTCCCGGTCGCGGACCATGCCGAGCATCGCCACCGCCGACCCCGGCACGAGCGCCTGGAACGCAGGCAGGAAGCCCAGCCCGGCGCGCAGGATCGGCAGGAGAACCACCGTCCCGGGGTCGACCGACTGCGCCGCCGCGTCGGCGAGCGGGGTGCGCACCGTGCGGGCGGCGACCGGCAGGCGCGCCAGCGCGCGCACCGCGAGCACGCGACCGAGGCGGTCGAGGGCGGCGGCAAAGGCGGCCTGGCCGGTGCCCGCGTCGCGCAGGCAGGCCAGCGCGTCCAGGGCGACCGGGTGGGTGGCAACCTCGACGGTGCTGCCGCTCACCCGTCCAAACCCCCGCCAGCCTCGACGGCCGCGATCTTTTCCAGGCGACGGCCGTGCCGCCCGCCCTCCCAGGGCGTCGCGGCGAACGCCCGGACGATCGCGCGGCCCACCTCCGGACCCACGATCCGCCCGCCGAAGCAGATCACGTTCGCGTCGTTGTGCGCCCGGGCAAGCCGCGCCGACACGTCGTCGGACACGGCGGCAGCGCGAACGCCGGGCACCTTGTTGGCCGTGATCGACATGCCAAGACCCGTGCCGCAGACGAGCACGCCCCAGCCGGCCTGCCCGCCCACCACCGCGCGCGCCACCCGCTGCGCGAAGTCCGGATAGTCGACGCTGGCGTCCGAGTGGGTGCCGGCGTCCTCGACCCGGAAGCCCTGCCCGCGCAGGTCCTCCGCCACCGCATCCTTCAAGAGGTAGCCGGCGTGGTCGGCGCCGACGGCCACCACCCGACCGAGCGGCGCCTCGCGCGACAGGTTGGCCGCCGCGGCCCGCACGAGGCGCTCGATCCGGGCCAGCGTCTGGTCGTATGCCGCGGGTGGTCCGCCGAACGGATCGTCGACGTCGCCTCGCTCACCGGCGGCGTCGGCAAGGGTCATGACGCGGTGGCCATGCTCCGGCCATGCGTCCGCGATCCAGCGCCGCTGGGCCTCGGTCATCGTCAGCGCCAGGTCGACCGCTTCGAGGTCCGCCGCCGCGAGGCGGTGCGACCGGTGCCCGCCGAGGTCGGCGCCTAGGCGCCGGCGCGCCACCTCGAGCGTTCCGTCCGACGCGGGTGCGCCCTCGTTGGCCGTGGTGCCGGCCGAGCGCACCTGCCAGGACGGGCGCTCGCGCGCCATGAGCAGTTGGCCGAGCGGACTGCGGCAGGTGTTGCCGCTGCACACGAACAGGATCCTCAACCGTATCCCCCCTCAGGCTCGCGGGTCAGTCGCGGTCCGCGCCCCGGCCGGCTACGTCGCCACCCGCCGGCCCTCGGCGGCACGGACCAGGCGGTCGCGCACGGCCTGCGAGGCGCCCGGTCCCGGCGGCGGCAGAACGACGAGCGCCCACCGAGCGCCCACCTCGTCGCACCACCGCAGGGCGTCGAACACGTCGCGGGCGTATGCCGCCGCCGCGGCATCGTCGGCGCGGCCGAGCGGGCGCAGCCGCAGCGCACCGGGGCGGCGGTCGCGGGCCAGGCGCTCCAGCCGGTCCGGCGGTGCGCACACGGCGCCGACGCCCGGCCGCGCCACCAGCCAGGTCGCCAGCGCGGCGTCGTCCGCGTCGGCCTCCGCCAGCCACACCTCGGCCCGTGGCGCGTAGTGGCGGTGGCGCGTTCCCGGCGAGCGCCGTCCGTCGCCGTCGGGCGCCAAGGGGCCGACGAGGGCCTCGATCGCCTCCGCGCCGACGGCACCCGGACGGAGCAGGCGCGGGCGGTCGCCGGTCACGTCGACGACCGTCGATTCGACGCCCAGCGTGGCCGCCCCCCCGTCCAACACGAGGACGTCGCTCAGGTCCTGGCCCGCGGCCGCCCCGTCCGCCAGGTCTGCCCACACGTCGTCGGCCCGGGTCGCGCTCGGACGGCCCGAGCGGTTGGCCGACGGGGCCGCGACGGCGACCCCGGCCATGCCGAGGAGCGCCGCGGCAATCGGATGGGTGGGCACGCGCAGGGCGATCGTGTCGAGCCCCGCCGCGGCCCCCTCGAACCGACCCGCAGGTCGCGTCACCACAAGCGTCAGCGGACCGGGCCAGAGGCTCGAGGCGAGCACCGTGCCGACCCGGCCGAGCGGGCCCGCCGCCACGGCCGCGTCGGCTGGCGTGGGCAGGTGCACGATGAGCGGGTTGTCCGCCGGTCGGCCCTTGGCCTCGTACACCCGAGCGCACGCCCTGGGATCGTCGGCGCGCGCGCCCAGACCGTACACGGTTTCGGTCGGGAAGGCGACGAGGCCGCCCGCGCGCAGGTGTTCGGCGGCCATGCGCACGGCCGGATCGCCCGGGCCGCCGGCGCGCACCCGGCGGGCGCCGCCCGGCCCTACGGCTGCCACTGTCCGGCCACCACGCGCTCGATCCCGGCCAGGTCAAGGGCGACCTCGGTCGGACCGCCCAGGCGGGCAAGGAGCGCGCGCGCCGCCCGCGCCTGCCCCGCGCCCACCTCGATCCACACCCTTGTTCCGGGGCGCACGCCCTCGCCGCGCGCAATCGCCGCGACCAGGCGACGCACCACGCCAAGCCCGTCCGGCCCGCCATCGAGCGCGCTGCGCGGTTCCCGCCGGACGTCGCGAGGCAGCCGCCGCCAGTCGCGTGTCGCCACATAGGGCGGGTTCATCACCACGGCGTCGGCGACGACGCCGGCCCGCGCGACCGGCGCGAGCAGGTCGCCGGGCGGCAGGAGCCGCACGCCGGGCGCCCAGTCGGCCGCGTTCCTGGCGGCGAGGCGCAAGGCGTGCGCCGATCGGTCCGTCGCGACCACCCGCGCGTGCGGCAACGCCCGCGCGATGGCGATGGCGATCGCACCCGTGCCGGTACCGACGTCGGCGATGAGGGGCGTGCCGGACGCCCCGGCAAACGCGTCACGGACCTCCTCGACGATGCGCTCCGTCTCGGGTCGGGGGACGAGCACGCCCGGCTCGACGGCGAGCGACATGTCCCAGAATGCCGCCGTGCCGGTCAGGTAGGCGATCGGCGCTCCCCCGCGGCGGGCCCGCAGCAGGCGGCGGAAGCGCCTCGCGGCCGCCGGTTCGAGCGGCACGGCGCGGTCCGCGGCGAACAGGGCGTGGCGGTCGACGCCGAGCGCGTGCGCGAGGAGGATCGCCCCCTCGCGCGGTCCCACGGCGGCCGCGCCGTCGCGCAGGCCGTCGGCGAGGTCCCGGGGCGCCTGCGCGTCAGGCATCGTCGCTGCCGCCACCCGCCTCCAGGCGCGCGCTGCGCTCCGCCTCGACGAGAGCGGTAGTCACCTCGTCGAGGTCGCCCGCCATGATCCCGTCGAGGCGGTACAGGGTCAGGCCGATGCGGTGGTCGGTGAGGCGGCCCTGGGGGAAGTTGTACGTGCGGATCCGCTCGCTGCGGTCGCCGCTGCCGACCTGCGCCTTGCGCGTCTGGGCCAGCTTGGCCGCCGCGCGGCCGGCCACGACGTCGTGCACGCGCGCGCGCAGGACCCGCATCGCCTTGTCACGGTTCTTGTGCTGCGAGCGCTCGTCCGTGCAGATCGCGACGATGCCCGTGGGCAGGTGGGTGATGCGCACGCCCGACTCGGTCTTGTTCACGTGCTGGCCGCCGGCACCGCCGCTGCGGAAGGTGTCGATCTTCAGATCGCCGGGGTCGATCTCCACCTCGACCTCGGACGGCTCGGGCAGGACCGCTACCGTCGCCGCCGAGGTGTGGATGCGTCCTTGCGTCTCCGTCGCCGGCACCCGCTGCACGCGGTGGACACCGCTTTCGAGGTGCATGCGTTCCTCGACGCCCAGGCCGGACAGCCCCAGGACCGCCTCCTTCACGCCGCCCAGCTCCGTCTCCTGGAGCTCGAGCACCTCCGCCTGCCAGCCCTTTCGCTCGGCGTAGTGCATGTACATGCGCAGCAGGGCGGCCGCGAACAGGGCGCCCTCCTCGCCGCCCGTCCCCGGCCGGATTTCGACGACGACGCTGCCATCGCGCTCCCCGCTCGGCACCAGCGCCTGATCGAGTTCGGCCGCGACCTGCTGGGCCCGCCCTTCGAGGCCGGCGGCCTCGTCCGCCGCGAGCTGGCGCATCTCGGCGTCCTCCGACGGGTCGGCGGCAAGGGCGCGCGCCTGGGCGAGGGCTGCCTCGACCTGCTCCAGGGTCGCGGCAAGTTCCCCCGACGGCTGCATCTGGGTGACCTGCCGCGCGAGCTTGGCGTACGCACCCGCGTCGGCGATGAGGGCCGGGTCGGTGAGCCGCTCGTTCAGCTGGCGGTATTGCGCGAGGAGCCGCGCGTGCCGCTCCTCCATGACGTCCCTCCTTCGTTCGTGCGATGCGCGGGCGCCGACACGCCACGAGAGGAAGAGCCGCGCGGCTCTTCCTCTCGTGGCGAAACGCTAGCGGCCGACGGCCTGGTACTTGCGCCGGAACCGCTCGACGCGGCCGGCCGTGTCCACGATGCGCTGGCCGCTGCCCGTGAAGAACGGGTGACAGCGGGCGCACACGTCAACCCGCAGCTGCGTGCGGGTCGAGCCCACGTCGTAGGTGGCACCGCAGGCGCACACGATGTGCGCGGTCTGGTAGGCGGGATGCACCCCAGTCTTCACCAACTCCACCCCCTGACTCAAGCGCCAACGCCAAGTGTACCACGGCAAGCAAGTATCGGACCACGCCCGCGTCTCGCCGGCGTCCGGCAGGAGACGGTGGCTGAAAGACGAACATACGTTTGCAATGGGGGTGGCGCCATGTCCTCGCGAGCGCTCGTCGTCATCGATGTGCAGGTGGGGATGTTCGACCCGGCCGATCCGGTGCATGACGGCGATCGCCTTCTTGCCCGTGTCGCCGCGCTCTTGGAGCGGGCGCGCGCCGCCGGCGCGCCGGTCCTGTTCGTGCGTCAGGACGGCAAGCCAGGCTCGCCGCTTGCGCCGGATGCGCCGGGACACGCCGTCCACCCGGCCGTGGCGCCCCTTGCGGGCGAGGTGCAGCTGCGCAAGACCACGCCCGACAGCTTCCACGGCACCGCGCTCGACGCCATGCTGCACGCCCGCGGCATCAACGAGGTCGTGCTGTGCGGCATCCAGACCGACCTGTGCGTGGACACGACCTGCCGGCGGGCGGCCTCGCTGGGCTACGACGTCATCCTGGTGCGCGACGCCCACAGCACGTGGCCCCGGCTGGGCCTTGACGCGGCCCGGATCGTCAGCCACCACAACGACCTCCTGTGCGACTGGTTCGCGACCGGCGCGCTGGCCGCCGAGGTGACCTTCTAGCGGATGCCCGCGCGACCCGTCGGCGGCGCCGGCCGCTCGACCGCAGGGAACACGGCGCATCCGAAGAAGGCAGGTGCGGGTCGTCTGTCGGCGCCCGTGGCGCCGCGACCGCCCGGATAGGAGAGGTGGCGGATGCCCGCTTGGTCCGAGGCCTACGAAGCCTACGTCCAGTCGCTCCTGGCCCAGGAGGATGTCCCCGGCCTCGCCGTCGCGGTCGCCGCGGGTGGCCGGCCGATCTACGTGCGCGGGTTCGGCCATCGCGACCGGGCCGCCGGCCTGCCGGTGACCGAACACACCCTGTTCGGCATCGGCTCGATCACCAAGTCGATGACCGCCATCGCGATCATGCAGCTGCAGGAATCCGGGCACCTGCACGTCGACGACCCGCTCGCGCGTCACCTTCCCGAACTGCGCCTGCCGAACATGGGCGGCGCCAACCCGATCCGTCTGTCGCATCTGCTCGCCCACTCGTCCGGCATGCCGCCGACGCCCCTCCTGCACGCGGCGCTCGCCCCGAGCCTGCACGCCGACCCTGACGTGCCGGAGGCGATCCGTGGCGGGCTGCCTGCCGCGGTGCACACGCCGGACGAGATGATCGCCTTCCTGAACGACCTCGACATCCGTCCGCTGGCCGAACCGGGCCGGATCTTCAGCTACTGGAACGATGGCTGGGCCCTTCTCGGCCTCGTCGTCGAGCGGGCCAGCGGCGTGCCGTACGAGACGTACGTGCACGACCGCCTCCTCGCGCCGGCGGGCATGGCCGAGAGCACGTTCGACATCCGCGGGCGGGAGGACGGCCCGGACACCGCCCGCCTGTACAACCATCGGCCCGGCGCCGGCGGCGGTGTCGAGTCGTACGACGCCGGCCCCTGGTGGGACGCCCCGGTCATGGCCGCCGCCGGCTTCCTGCGCTCGACCGCCCACGACATGCTGCGCTACATGGAGATCTACCGCACCGAGGGCACGGTCGGAGACGCACGCATCCTCGCGCCCGAGAGTGTGCGCGAGATGGTGAAGCCCCGGATCTGGTGCGACGCGACCATGTCGTACGGGTACGGCCTCATGGTGACGGAGAACTACCACGGTGTGCGGGTCATCGGCCACGGGGGCGGCATCAAGGGCGTGAGCGCATGGGTCTCGGTCGTGCCGGAGCGCGACCTGACCACGGTGGGTCTTGCCAGCCTGTCCGGTGCACCCACCTGGCGCGCGCTGCACGCCGCCACCAGCGCGGCCCTCGGCCTCGACCCGGCCACGCCGCGCCTTTCGTTCCCGCCGTACACCGCGCCGGTCGCGCCCGCCGAGTACGCGGGTGTCTACGACTCGGGCGAAAGCTACCGGGGTGACGACCAGTCGATCCGGGTCGCCCTCGCCGGCGACGGGCTCGTCTTCGAGACGATGGGCGAGCGGCGCGCCCTCACGCCCGTCGACCCCGACGGCTTCGTCATGCGCGCCCACGGCGACGAGCAGTACGTCCGCTTCCTGCGCGACGCGAACGGCCACGTGTTCGCGGTCCACTCCGGGTTTCGCGCGGTGCGGCGGGTCGGCTAGCGGCTGCCCTTGACGCCCGGCGCACGGCTGCGGCCGTGCGTCTTGCGTGCGCGGGCGGTGGGCGCGTCGCGCCGCCGCCGCGGCACCGGCGGGCGGCCGGCGCCTCCCCCCGCGCGGCAGGGCCGGCGGGTCCGTGCCCCGAACCTCGCTGGCATGCCCGCCGACAGCCACAACCAGCGCCTCCTCGTCTGGCGCGAACGCACATGCTGGCTCGGGTTCGCGGCGATGGGCCTCAGCCTGAACGTCCTCGGCCCCGTGCTGCCGGCCCTGCGCACCGACCTCCACACCACCTACGCCGCCCTGTCCACCCTGCTCGCCGTGAGTGCCGTCGGCACCCTGACGACGATCACGATCGGCAACCGCCTGCTCGACCGCTTCGGCTACCGCACGGTGATGGCCGGCGGCGCGTTCGGCTACGGCTTGGCGCTTCTCGGCGCCGGTCTCAGCCACAGCCTCGCCGGCTGGATCGTGGCCATCGCGCTCACCGGCATGGGGTCGGGACTGGCCGAGGTGGTCGGGCCGCGCTGGGTGGGCGAAAGCATGGGCAGCCGACGCAATGCCGCGATGAACCTGCTCAACGCGTTCTACGGCGTCGGCAGCCTGGTCGGGCCCTTGTCCGTGGCCGCGCTTGCCAGTCTGCGCCTGCCGGTCACCCACGCCTACCTGCTTGCGGCGCTCGTCCAGTTCGGTCTGGGCGCCCTCGCCCTGCGCGTGTTCGCCGGCACCCGCCCGCCGCAATCGGGCGTGACGTCGGCACTCGGCGGGTGGCTGTGGGCCCTGCGCCGTCCCGCCCTGGTCCGCCTGACCGGCCTGCTCGCCCTGTACGTCGGCTGCGAGGTTGCCTTCGCCGACTGGGTGGCCTCGTTCGCCCACGGCGTCGACCACCTCGACGTGGCCACCGCCGCCCTGTTCCCGCTGGCCTTCTTCGCCGCCCTTGCGGCCGGCCGTTCGCTCGCCAGCGAACGGGCCCGGCACTGGTCGGAGGAGGCCATCCTGGCCGCCGGCATCGCCGCCGCCCTCCTCGGGGGCGGCCTGTGCCTGCTCGGGCGGGGCCCGGCCACGCTGGCCGTGGGCGCGCTGGCCACGGGTATGGGGTTCGGGCCGGTCTTCCCGACCACGCTCGCCCTGGCCGCCCGCTGGGCGCCGCGCCACCAGTCGGAGAGCTTCAGCCTCCTGTTCGTCGGATCGAGCGCGGGAAGCCTGTCCCTGCCCTGGCTCGCCGGCCAGATGGCGACCCGCTTCGGCGCCTTCAGCTCGCTGGTCGTGCCCGCCGTCGGCACGGCCGGACTGGGCGGCCTGCTCGCCTGGGTGGCGCGCGCCCGCGGCGACGAAGCCGACCCCGCCATCGACCCGGCCGCCGGATAAAGTTGCTGGGCGGCTGGCGCACCGGGCGGTACAATGGGCCGACGCCGATCCTGGAGCCCCGACGGAGGACGATCATGGTCTTCACGCCGATCCTGGACCCCGCGCTGGGCTGCGCCTCGTACCTGTTCGGCGACGACGCGATCGGCAGCGCCGTCGTTGTCGACCCGCTCGAGTCGGTCGGCGCCGACGGGTATATCCTGCGGGCCGCCGAGATGGGGCTGACGATCGAGCACATCATCGAGACCCACGTGCACGCCGACCACCCCTCTGCCGCCGGCACGCTGTCGGCGGCCGTAGGCGTGCCGGTGGCGATGCACCCCCTCGCCCGCCCGGCCTTCCCGCACGCCGCCCTCGCCGACGAGACCCGCCTCGACGTGGGGAGCCTCGCCGTGACGGTCTGGCACACCCCGGGGCACACGCCGGACAGCCTGAGCCTGGTCGTGGCGGACCTGACGCGCGCACCCGAGCCCTGGTTCGTCCTGACCGGCGACGCCCTGTTCGTCGGCGACGTCGGCCGTCCGGACCTGGTGGACGGCTCGGACGAGGCGGTGCGCCGGGCGGCCGGGGATCTGTACCGGTCGGTACATGAGCGCCTCATGTCGCTGCCGGACGACGTCGAGGTCTACCCCGCCCACTACGGCGCCTCGGCCTGCGGCGGCCTGTTCATGAGCCGCAAGCCCTGGTCGACGATCGGCTTCGAGCGCCGGACCAACCGTGCCGTCCAGGCGGACAGCCCGGACGCGTTCGTGCGCCACGTCCTCGCCCTGCTCAAGCCGGCACCGCCCGAGGCGGCGATCCTGCGCCGTCGCAACCTGGGCCTTGCCGAGTCCGACCGCCCCTCGGAGGGATCGCGTTGAGCCGTCCGGTGCCCGAGCTGGCCGCGGAGATCGCCGCCGGCCGCGTCATCCTGGTGGACCTGTCCGCGCCCCCGCGCTTCGCCCAGAACCATCCCGCAGGCGCCCTCAACCTTCCCTTCGGGCCGGCGCTCGTGCAGGCCGCGGCGACCCTGCCGGCGGACGTCCCCCTGGTCGTGTTCGCCGACCAGCCGGCCGTGGCCGAGCAGGCCGCCCGTCTCCTGACCCAGGCGGGGCGCGAGGTGGCCGAGGTGTTCGGCCAGGGTGCCGACGCCTGGGCCGCGGCCGGCGGTCGCGTCGAGGGCGTGCCGCGCATGACCGTCGACGAGCTCGCCGCCCGGGTGGCGCACGGTGGCGGCGACCTCACGGTCCTCGATGTGCGCGAGCCCAGCGAGTGGCGCTCGGGCGTCATTCCCGGCGCCGTGCTCATGCCCCTCGGCAGCGTCCCGGAGCGTTCGGCCGAGCTCGATCCCGAGCGCCCGGTCGCGGTCGTGTGCGCCCACGGCAACCGCAGCGCGACCGCGGCCGCCTGGCTGGGGGCGCACGGCTTCGCCCACGTGCACAACGTCCCCGGTGGCATGGCCCTGTGGCTGGGCGCCGGCCACCCCGCGGTCCCGCCGCCCGCCTGATGCCACTGCCCAACGTACCCGGCGTGCGCGTGCACGCCGAGGTTTCGCGCGCGCTCGCCGCGGGCACGGCCGTCGTCGCCCTCGAGTCGGTGGTCGTCACCCACGGCCTGCCCGCCCCGCACAACCTGGATCTGGCTCGCCGGATGGAGGACACCGTCCGGACCGAGGGCGCGGTGCCGGCCACGGTCGCCATCCTCGACGGCCAGATCCGGGTCGGCCTCGACCCGGCCGAGATGGCCGATCTTGCCGGCCGAACGACCCTGCGCAAGTGCTCGATCCGCGACCTGCCGGTCGCCGTCGGCCTTGGCGAGAGCGGCGGGACGACGGTCGCCGCGACGGCCTGGGTCGCCAGCCGGGTCGGCATCCGGGCCTTTGCCACCGGCGGCACGGGCGGTGTCCACCCGGGCGTCGACCACCGCCTGGACATCAGCGCGGACCTGCCCGCCCTGGCGGACTGCCCGATCGTGGTGGTCAGCGCCGGCGCCAAGTCGATCCTCGACCTGCCCAACACCCTCGAGGTGCTCGAGACGCTGTCGGTGCCGGTCATCGGCTACGGCACCGACACGCTGCCCGGCTTCCACACCCGCTCGACAGGGCTTTGCCTCGAGGCGCGGGTGGACGACGTCGCCGGCGTCGTCCGCATCGCGCGGGCGCGCGACGCCCTCGGCCTGCGCCAGGCGCTTCTCGTCGTCCAGCCCGTGGCCGAGGCCGACGCGGTCCCGCCGGCCGCGGTCGAGCGCGCCGTCGAGGCGGCCAACGCCCGCGCTGCGCAGGCAGGCGTCCACGGCAGCGCCCTCACGCCGTTCGTCCTCGGCGCCCTGAACGATGCCGAGGAAGACCCGCGCTTCCTCCGGGCCAACCTCTCCCTGCTGGCGGCCAACGCCGCCCTGGCCGCCCGCATCGCCCGCGGCCTCGCAGGCGGTGCCTGACGTCGCGCCCCCGCCGCGGCTGCTCGTCTTCGGCGACCTCGGCCTGGACGTGGTGGCGATGGCGCCCGGGCGTTTGCTCTGGGGCGACGACACGCCCAGTCGCGTCCACCTGTTGCCCGGCGGCCAGGGCGGCAACGTCGCCACATGGGCCAGGCGGGCGGGCGTCGTCGCCGACCTGTACACCCAGGTCGGCGACGACCCCTGGGGCCGGTTCGTCACCGCCCGCGCCCGGGCGCGGGGCGTGCATGTGCATGCCCGGCCGCACGGGCGGACCACCCGCGTCGTGTCGCTGGTCGAGCAGCACCGGCGCAGCCTCATCGCGGACCTCGGCGACGGCGATTGGGCATCGCCGCCGGCGCGCCGGCCCCCCGGCGCCGCCCTCGCCTACGTGTCCGGCTACCTCCTGGCCCGACCCGGCGGCACTGCGCGCGCCGTGGCGCTGCGCCAGTGGGCGGCGTCGCGCGGTGTCCGCCTGGCCGTCACGCCGAGCGCCCTGTCGGTGATCGGGCGCGACGCCGCCGAGCCCTGGTCGGCGCTCGCCGACGGTGCCTGGGCGATCCTCCTGAACGCGGCCGAGGCGTGCGCGCTCACGGGCGCAGCCGACGCCGCCCGGCGCCTGGCCCGCCGCCATGCCCTCGCGCTCGTGACCAACGGGGCGCACGGGGCCTGGCTCGGCGAGGGCGGCGAAGGGGCCGGACGGGTGCCGGCGGCCGCGCCCGCAGGGCCCATTCTCGACACGACGGGGGCGGGCGACGCGGCGGCCGGCACGTTCCTCGCCCGGCTTGCCTGCGGCGACGCCCCCGTCGACGCGGCGCGGTCGGCCATGGCGGCCGCCGCCCTCGCCTGCACCGAGCCCGGCGCCTGGCCGCCCGCCTGACCGGCGGTCGGCCGCGCCGGGCCTACGCGATCGGCGTCCCGTCCGCCACCGCCACGCCCGGGTGGAGGAGGACGACGTCGTCGGCGGCCGCGCACGCGCCCAGGACCAGCACCTCGGAGACGACGCCCGCCACGCGCCGGGGGGGAAAGTTCAGCACGGCGACGACCTGGCGTCCGACCAGCTCCTCCGGGCGGTAGTGGCGGGTGAGCTGCGCGCTCGTCGTGCGGCTGCCCAGCGGCCCGAAGTCGATGGTGAGGACATAGGCCGGCTTGCGCGCGCCGGGGTTCGGGACGGCGCTGCGCACCGTGCCGACCCGCACGTCGTAGGCGAAGAATCCGTCGACGTCACGGGTCGGCAGGGGCGTCCGGTCGGGGGCGTAGTCCATGGGGCCACCTCCATCAAGGGTGCCTGCGAAGCCAGGTTCGGCAGCGGACGGCCCGGCAACCAGGCCGACGGCGGGAGGCCACGCGCCAGGGTCCGGACCGAGCGCCTCCAGCCGTTGCGCCAGGCCGTCCGCCGCCACCCCGGACCGGGAAAGCAGGGCGAACGCGCCGCGCGCGTCCTCCCGTCCCAGGCGGGCGGCGGCGCGGGCGATCAGCGTACGCGCGCCGCGGACGTTCAGCCGCGAGCGGTGGACGTACGCCGCCGCCACCTGGATCAGCGCCTGGGCGGCCGGCGCCCCCGCGAGCGGGTCGCCGCTGCGGCGCCAGGCGGCCTCGAGCGCCTCATGCGCCTCGAACGGGCGGTCCGCCGCCAGAAGCGCCAGGTAGGCTGCCACATCGGGGTGCGCCCGTTCGGGACGTGTGTCCGGCTCAGCCACCGCTCACCTCGGCCAGCACGGCCGCATCGACGGGCCCGTTGAGGTCGTCGCCGTCCGACCGGACCAGGGTGAGCATGACCATCACGGCGGCGATGAACGTCAGCCCGAGCAGGGCCCCCCGGCACGCTTCGAGGTTCGACAGGGGCCGGGTGACCTCGCCCAGCCGCCCGGCGTACACGAGGAGGAGCGTCGCGTAGAGGCTGGCCGCCACGGCGCTGCCCAGGCCCATGCCGAGGGAGCGGGCCATGTTCAGGATGCCGCCCAAGGTGCCCAGGCGCCCGGGCGGCGCCGACGCCATGACGGCGCTGTTGTTGGGCGGCGTGAACAGGCCCATGCCGGCGCCGATCAGGGCAAGCGGCACCAGAAGGGCCGGGGCCGACCCGACGAAGCCGAGGATCGCCAGGCTGACCAGGCCGGCCTCCATGACGGCCGCGCCGACCACCGTCAGGCGGTGCGCGCCATAGCGGTCGGCGAGTGCCCCGCCAAACGGCGAGCAGGCCATCATGGCCAAGGGCACCGCCGTGAGGTACAGACCGGAAAGGGCCGGACCGAGACCAAAGCCGCGGGCAAACTCGTAAGGCATGAGGAACAGGACGCCGAACGTGGCGGCGTACGAGAGCAGGCCGGTGGCATTGCCCATGAGGGCAACCCCGCGCAACAGGCGGGGATCGAGAAGCGGACCGTCGGCCCTGCGCTCGACAAAGACAAGCCCGACGGCGGCCGCCGCGGCGGCCGCGAACGCGCCGAGCACCGGCGTCGACCCCCAGCCCAGGGTGGCCCCCTGGGTGAGGGCGAACATCACGCCGACGAGCGCCACGCCGAGCAAGATGGCGCCCGCCAGGTCGAAGCGCGGTCGGGGCCCGGTCGCCTCGGCCGGGTGGCCGGTGGGCAGGTCGCGCGGCAGCAGGAGAAGGCCGGCGAGGGTGCCGAGGATGCCCACCGGCACGTTGACGTAGAACACCGCGCGCCAGCCCAGGGCGGCGACGAGAAGACCGCCGATGGTCGGGCCCAGGGCCAGACCCACCGCCTGCGCCGCCGCCTGCAGGCCGATCGCGCGGCCCCGGCTGCCGCCCGGCGCGGCCGACGTCACGATCGCCACGGAGTTCGACTGGAGCATGCCGGCGCCGACCGCCTGGAGCACGCGCGCGGCGAGAAGGAGCGCGATGGACGGCGCCGCGCCGCACAGCGCGCTGCCCACGATGAAGACGCCGAAGCCGGCGGTGTACACCGTGCGGCGGCCGAACGCGTCGGCCAGGCGGCCGAGCGAGACGACCATGGCCGTGAGGGTGATGAGGTAGGCGATCGAAACCCAGGACGTGAGGTTGACGTCGGCGTTGAAGGTGTGGCCGATGCTGGGCAGGGCGATGGTCACGATCGAGGCGTCCAGGGCGGCCATGAACGCGCCCACGCAGACCGTCCCGACGACCAGCCACGGATAGTCGCGACGGCGGGTCAGGGAAGCCAGGGGCAGGCCTGGCTGGCGCCCCAGGGCGCCGTGATCGGGCAGGGCCACGGCCTTCCCTCCTCGTGCAGGCCGTGCGGCCTGGTCTACTCGTCCGGAAGAAGCCAGTCGTGCGGGCCGAGCACGGCCCGTTTGCGTGCGAGCTGGTGGCGGGCCGTCACCCACCGCAGCGTGCCCGTCCGCGACCGGGTGACGAGCGTGGTCGTCTGCGCCCCGTCGTCGCCCAGGAAGCGCACGCCGCGCACGACATCGCCGTCGGTGATGCCGGTGGCGCAGAAGATGACGTCGTCCGTCCGCACGAGGTCGTCCAGGCCCAATCGCTGGGCCGGATCGACGCCCATCGCGCGGGCGCGCTCGGCCTCGTCCGGGCTGAGGGGATGGAGGCGGCCCTGGAAGTCGCCGCCCAGACAGCGCACCGCGGCCGCCGCGAGCACCCCCTCGGGCGCGCCCCCGATGCCGAGCATCAGGTCGACGCCGCTGTCGGGCAGGCAGGAGGCGACCGCCGGCGTGACGTCGCCGTCGGAGATCAGGCGCAGGCGGGCACCGGCCTGGCGCACCGCCGCGATGCGGTCCTTGTGGCGCTCGCGGTCGAGGACGACGACGGTGAGGTTCTCCACCCGCCGCCCGCTCGCCGCGGCCAACCGGGTCAGCGTCTCCGCGATCGGCCGGTCGAGGTCGAGCAGGCCGCGGCCGGCCGGCCCGCAGGCCATCTTGTCCATGTACATGTCGGGCGCGTGCAGGAGGCAGCCGTCGGGGGCCACCGCCATCGTGGCGATCGCCCCGGCGAGTCCCTTGGCCACCAGGTTCGTGCCCTCGACGGGGTCGACCGCGATGTCGACCTTCTCGCCCCCCCGGCCGACCTTTTCGCCGATGTACAGCATCGGCGCCTCGTCCATCTCGCCCTCGCCGATGACGACCCGGCCGGCGATGTCGACGGTCTGCAGCATGGCCCGCATGGCCTCGACCGCGACGCCGTCGATGGCGTCCTTGTCCCCCCGTCCAAGAAGCCGGGCCGCGGCCAGCGCCGCGGCCTCGGTCACGCGCGCGAACTCCAGCGACAGGACGCGCTCCAAGGCCGGTCCTCCCTCTGCGGAACTGGCTTACCCGGTCGGCGCCGTGCCGCCCCGACCACGGAGCACGTAGGCGCCGACGAGGCCGCCGAGCAGGCCAAGGCCGGCGCCCAGGAGCGCGAGCGATACCACCGCCGCGAAGATGCCCGCCATCGCGGCGGCGCCGCTGCCCATGGCGACCATCTGGGCGTAGTGGGCGCGGCCGACGTGGTCGGCGACGAACCGGGCGTACCCCGGCGCGGCGGTCAGGAGCGCATGCTGGAGAATGCTCGCGAGCGACGCGACGAAGCCGGCGATGCCACCGGCGAGCGCCCCCGCCCCTACGCCCGCGCGCCGCCCGGCCCGACGGCCCACCTCGAGCAGGACGAGCACGGCGATGACCGAGACGGCGTCGCTCACGTCGGCCAGCGACGCGTCCGGCAGAGCGACGATGAAATACGGAACGGTCGCGAGGAGGGCCAGGGCGAACAGGGCCGCACCGAACGGCACGCCCGTCCGCCACGCCTCGCTCATGCCCCCGCCTCCCCGTACCACTGCGTCAGCGCCACGCCCCGATAATAGTACAGGACGATGGCGCTGGCGCTGGCACCGTCCTGGGCGAGCAGCCGTGCGCCGTCCTGGGTGAGCCCCAGGCCCGGGCCGCTGCCCGTCCCGTCGAACCAGTACACGGACGGCGACGTGGCGACCGTGACATGCGCGCCTGCGCCGCCGAGGATCCGGTCGGCCGCCCCCGGCGGCACGGAGGCGGCGGTGGCGGACCGGCCCTGGACGGCGAGCCCGACCAGGCCGAGCACGCGACGCGCGGTGCCTGCCCCCTCGACGCTGACCTCGGTGTCGCTGCGCAGGTGGAACAGATCGGAGGGAAGGCCGAGCGCGGTGCGCACCGCATCGTCGACGAGCGTCGCCGTGCCCTGCGGACCGGTCAGGGCAAGCCCGATCACCCGGTCGCTGACATGCTCGCGGCGCACCGGCGCGACGGCGTACACGTCGCCCGTGGCGGTGCCGGCCGCGGCCGCGTCGCGGGCGAGCTGGGCAGGCGTGCGCGCCACCCGCCAGCGCGACGGAACGTAGCCCTTCGGCTCGCGCACCGCCGCCAGGTACGGCAGGGCGTTGCCCCACACGTCGACGCTGTTCGCGGTGGCGCCGCCCGAGTCGGGTTCGTACATGGCGTCGATCGGCTCGCCCCCGTACGTCGCCACCACGCCCGCGGTGGCCCAGGTGGCGGCGTCGGTTGCCCGGGTCTGCACCCCGAGCCCGCCGTACACCTGGTCGGAGGCGGTGTCGGTAAGCTGGAAGGGCGCGGACGGCGAGGCGCCGGCGGCCGTGAACAGGGCATAGGTGCGGCAGGCGATGGCCTGCGCCTCGAGCGCCGCCGCCGGCCAGCCCGGCGACATCTCCTCGGGCACGACGCCGGCCACGTAGCGCTCGAGCGGCACGTCGTTCACCGCGCACAGGCCGCTGCCCGGCGACGGGCGCAAAAGGGCGAGGGCACCCGCGTACGGCACAGGCGGCCCGCCCGGCGCGGCGAGCGCGACCGCGCCCGGCGCCCCCACGGCCCACACCGCCGGTGCGATGGTGAGCGCCCCATCGGCCGCGACGAGGATATCGGACCCGGACGCGACGATCGGCACGACCGGCGGCGGCGTGCCCCGACCGGCCAGCGCCGCGGTCGCCGCCGCCGCCGTCGCCTGGGCGATGGCCGGGCGGGAGCCCGGGCCGGCCGGCGCCATCACCCGCACGGACCAGGCGGCGGCACCGACGGCGCTGCCCGCGAGGTCGGCCACCGCCCACAGGCCGGCGGCGCCGAGTGTCGCGACGGCCGCGTCGGCGGCGGCCGCGTCGGCGAAGGGCCCGACCCGGGCACCGGTGGCGGTGAGGAGGAGCGCCGAAGCGGGCGGCGCGTGGCCGCCCGCCTCGACGACGCTCTCGCCGTCCGGGCCGAGGCCGACCGCGACCGCGCCCGGCGTGGCTGCGGCGAGCGACGAGGCGGCCGACGGCGAAAGGCCGTGGGCGAGCACGGCCAAGGGGGCGGGCCCGAACGCCATGGCCCACAGCCCGGCGGCGGCGCCGACCCACGGCGGGGTCGTCTGCGCGGCGGTGGCCGCCACGGCCGCGTCCGCCTGCGCCAGCGCCACGGAGGAGGCGCCGACGAGATAGACCGACAGGCTGGCCGGGGGCGCGCCCGCCGGCGGCGCCTGGTCCGGGTCGGCCACCGCCGTCACCGTCGCGGCAGGCAGCGCGCCGGCGCCGAACGCGACGCCGACGCGGACCGGGGGACCCAGGTCGGGCGGCAGCGCGACCCCCTGGGCCGCGGCGGGGGCGGCGGCGACGAGGACGCTGGCGGCCAGGGCCGCGGCCAGCCGGCCGACCCGGCCGGACGCCCGCCGCGGCCTGCCGCGCATCCTAGCCGGCCCCGGAGACGGGGTCGACGGTGATCTGGGGGACGCTGCTCCAGGTGCCGTTCTGGGTCGCCGTCACGGCGTTCGGGTCGAACGGCTGGCCGGACGCGACCTTGCCGTTGAGGAGGTTGGCGTAGTTGGTCACCGCATCGCCGGGGATGACGAACCAGTAGCTGATGCCCTGGTAGGTCAGGTAGTAGCCGGGCAGGGTCTCGGACACGATCGGGTGGGCGGTCCCGCCCATGTCCCGGGCCACCCCCTCGAGGGTGAACAGGTCCTTGCCCGGCAGGTTGGTCACGAGAGCCTTGCCGATCTGCGGCAGGACGAGGGGCAGGCGGAGCAGGCCGGCGGGCGTCAGGAGGCGCTTGGCGATCGCCTTGAGGAGCATCTGCTGGTCCTCGGTGCGGGCGATGTCGCCGAGCGCCGTCTCGCGCCAGCGCACGAACCCGAGCGCCTGCGCGCCGTTCAGGCACTGCACGCCGGGGTTGAGGTCGATGTTCACGTTCGAGGCGTGGTAGACCATCTTCGTCGGCACGTCGATCTCGATGCACCCGAGGGCGTCGATGACGTTCTGGAAGCCGGCGAAGTTGGTCAGGACGTAGTACTTGATGTTGGTGCCGAGGAGCTTGTTCACCGCCTCGACGGTGGCCGGGGGGCCCCCCTCGAACTCGGCCGCGGCGTTGATCTTCTGGGTGCCGTGTCCGGTCATCTGGACCATCGTGTCGCGCGGCACCGACATGACCGCGACGTTGCCCGTCTTGGTGTTCACGTGCACGGCGATGATCGTGTCGGTGCGCTGCAGCGTCAGCTGGGTCGACCGGTTGTCGATCCCGAGAAGCAGCACCGTGAACGTCGCCGGCGTCTTGTCCGCATTCGGGTTCTTGCGGAAGTGCGGGTCGCCGGCAATCCCGCTCGGCGCGAACAGCGAGCCGGTGACGGCGCCGCGCCCGACGAAGCCGACGAGGAACAGACACACGGCGATCAACCATGCGATGGCCCTGCCACGCACGGCGCCACCTCCTTCGGCGGACTATACCACTCGCGCCGGGCCGTCTCAACGCGACACGATCCGCCAGCGAGCGCGACGTTGACGGCCCCCGGAGGGGGTGCTAGCGTGGCGCCATGACGCATCGGGTCGTGCTGGGAGATCGCCTGCTCGCACCCGTGCGGCGGGTAAGGCGGTCATGATCGGCGGGGAGGATCCAACCGCCCGGCGCATGCCGATCGAGGGCCATCTGGACGAGCTGCGGCGCCGCCTCGTGGTGAGCGCCGCGATTGTGCTGCCGATCTTCGCCATCCTGTTCGTGTTCAACCGCGAGATTTTCAACCTCATCATGTGGACGGGCGGGCCCTACCTGAAGACCGCCGGCCTCGTCTACCTGAGCCCCAGCGAGGCCCTGTTCACGTTCATCAAGATCGCGTTCTTCCTGTCTCTGGTCGTCGCCTCGCCGGTCTGGCTGTACCAGACCCTGGCCTTCTTCCTCCCCGCCTTCCAGCGCCAGACCCGGTACGTGGTGCTGCGGGTGCTGCCGATCACGATCCTCCTGTTTCTCGCCGGCGTCGCCTTCGGCGTGTTCGTCCTGCTGCCCATCGTCCTGCGCTTCCTCATGACCTTCGGTGGCCCGTCCCTGCACGCCGATATCACGATCGGCAACTACGCCTCGTTCGTCCTGGGCATGACCCTGCCGCCCGGGTTCCTGTTCGAGATCCCGATGGTCTCGTACGCCCTCACGAACATGGGCATCATCTCCGGCGACGTGCTGCGCAAGGGCTGGCGCTACGCCATCCTGGGCGCGGCCATCCTGTCCGCGACCTTCTCGCCCCCCGGGCCGCTGCCGATGATCGCCCTGGGCGTGCCGATCCTCGCCCTGTACCAGGGCGCGATCATGGTCTCGGACGTGACGCGGCGGCGGATGGACCGGCGGCGGGCGGAGACGGACGAGGGCGAGAGCGCGTAGGCCGTGACGGGCCGCAACGCTGAGCCCCGGGGCCCCTACCCGCCGTCCGCCCCGGGAGAGGCGGCGATCGCCTCGACGAGGCGACGGGCCGCGCCCTCGAGGTCGAGGGCATCGCCCACCAGCCCCGCCCGGTCGAGCCGCTCGCGCAGCCGCTCGCGGCGGTGCGGGTCGGCGGCGACGAACAGGACCGGCCCGAACCGCCCCCGATCGGCAACGAGCTCGCGGTAGCGCAGGAGCTTGGCGTCGATGCTGCGCATGCCCATCGTGCCGCGGTCGACCTCGATGGCGACGCCGCCCAGGGCGAGCGCCGACGCCTCGGCCGGCAGGTCGGCCGGGGCGACCACGGCGTCCGGCACGACCAGTCCGCGCCCGTCCGGGGCCAGGAGGGACCGGTACGCCACCCGCGCGCCCGGGCCCGAGCGCCAGGAGAAGCCGGCGCCGGTGCGCTCGCGCACGGCGACGTACAGGTCGGCCAGCGCCAGGGCGTGGGACAGGAAGAGAAGCGAGGTCGCATCGGCCCGGGCGGCGCCGCGGGCGTGGCGGACAGCCTCGTCGACCGGTCCGCCGGCCGCGTGCCAGGCCCGCGCGGCGGCCGCGCGGGCGCCCGCCGGGGTGAGCGTCGCGATCCGCTCCAGGGGCGCGGTCGGCGTGCGCCGGTAGGGCACCGCCTCGACCAGCCCGACGGCGGCGAGGGCGCGCAGGTCGCGCCCCGCCCGCCCCGGAGCGAGCGCCTGCGCCTGGCCCGGCGAGAGAAAGCGCACCGCGCCCAGGTGGTCGAGAAGGGCGAGCGCCTCCGGCCCGAGCGCGGCGAGCCGCGCCCGCGCGGAGCGGGTCCCGGTTCCCCGTCCTGTGCGGCGCTCGCCCGGCGTAGGCATGGTCGGGCGTTCGACGGCACGCGCCCGCCCCCTGCGCGGCAGGAAGGCGCCGCGCGGACCCGAACCTTGGCCGGCGAAGAGCGGAGGGATCTGCGTGCTGGCCTGGCTGATGCACGAGGGGTATTGGGCGATCTTTCTCGGGATGACGGCGGAGAGCGCGGCCATCCCCCTGCCGTCCGAGATCATCCTGCCGTTCGGCGGCTATCTCGTCGCGATCCATCGCCTGACGCTTCTAGGCGCGCTCGCCGCCGCCATCGCCGGCGGCCTGGTCGGTGGCGCGATCCTGTATGCCGTCGGCCGGTTCGGCGGGCGGCCGCTCCTCGAGCGCTATGGCCGCTACATCCTCATCCGTCCCGACCACCTCGACGCGGCGGACCGGTGGTTTACGCGCTACGGTGCCTGGAGCGTCTTCGTCGGCCGACTCCTGCCCGGGGTGCGCACCTACATCTCCCTGCCCGCCGGCGTGGCCGCCATGCCGTTCGGGCCGTTCGTCCTGTACAGCTTCCTCGGCTCGGTGCCGTGGAGCCTCGCCCTGATCCTGGCCGGTCAGGCGCTCGGCGCGCACTGGCGCTCGCTCGAGCACCAGCTGCCCAAGGTGTACGTCCTGCTCGTGCTGGCCATCCTCGTCGGCGTCGGCCTGTACGTCTGGCGCCTGCGGCGCGACCGGCGGCCCTAGAACCGCCGGCCGCCGGCCGCCACCCGCCCTATCCCGTCGGTCCCGCCGGGCGCGCTGCGGCGCGGTCGGCGGCGGCGATCGCGTCGAGCTCGTCCGGCGTGATGCGCACCCGCCGCGCCCGGTCCAGCCAGCGCGCGCCCGCCCGCCGTCCGGCGTCGGACAGGCGCGCCGTGTCGAGCCAGCGCGCCCCCTCCTCCAGGGCCACGTCGATCGCCTCCCAGAGGCGCGCCGGTCGCACCGCCGCGCCCGTGGCGCGATAGCCCAGGAGGACGGTGCGGGCGAGGCGGGTCGTGCCCGGCGTCGCCCAGGGCGGCATGCCGACGAGCGCCCGGGCGAGGTCGCGCTCGACCGGCCCCCGGTCGACCCGGTCGAAGTCGACGAAGCCGACGTCGACCGTCGCGTCGCGCCCGCCGAACAGGACGTTGCCGGGGCTCGGGTCGCCGTGCAGGACCTGGTCGTGCGGCCGGCCATGGCGGGCGGGCGGTCCGGTCAGCGGCCGCACCATATCCGGCGGCAAGTCGCGCAGGGCGGCGTGGAGGCGGGCAAGCGCCCCCCCGAGCGCGGCGGCCTGGGCGGGCGCGAGCGCGTGCCAGCGCCGCCGCGGCCGCCCGGGCACCCAGGTCGAGAGCGTCCACAGGCCCGCGCACCGCCCTCCCGCGACGAGGGCGAACGCCTCCCCCTCCCGGGTCGGGCACGGGCGGGGCGCGCCAACGCCGTGTCGGGCGGCACACCCCGCCGCCGCGAGCGAGGCGACGACCGGCATCGGATCCCGGTCCGGCAGGCCGCAGTGGCGAAGGACGAAGCGTCCGCCGGGACCGCGCACGGCGTAGGCGGTGGCCTCGCTGCCGCCGGTCAGCGGTACCGCCGTCGCCTCCGCCGTCTGCGTCCAGCGGGCCAGGACCGGGGCCAGCGCCTCAACCACGCGGTGGCGCCGCCACGCGGGGCAGGATCAGCCGACGCGGCGGTTTCGCCTGGCCGCGATCCACGCCCAGCACGACCGCCTCGCCGCGCGGCAGGTAGCGCACCTCGCGCACGAACGCCGGCACGCCGTCGCGATCGACCGCGGCCGCCCGGGCCAGCGCCTCGGCGTCGTCCGCCGCCACCCCGCCCAGCACGACCCGGGTGCGGGCGTTGGCCTCGACCGCCTCGCGCAGGGCGCGGGGCAACTGGCCCATGTGCTGGTGCGCGACGATCGCCCCCACGCGGCTGGAGCGCGCCATCGCGAGAAACTCGCCGAACCCGCCGGGGGCGAAGGTCGCGAACTCGTCGCAGTAGACGAAGTGCGGACGGCCGCCCTCCGGGCGCGCGAGGGCACAGCGCTGCAGGGCGGCAAGCACGAACGCGCCGGCAAGCGAGGCGGCGGCGCCCAGCCGGCCGACCGGCAGCTCCGCGACGAGAACGCCGCCGTCGCCCAGGTGCGCAGCCAGGTCGACGGTCGCCGGCGGGGCGAACATCGCGGACACGTCGGGCTGGCCCGTGAGGGCGAGGAGGGCGTTCAGCACCCCGAGCGTGTACTCGCTGCGGGTGCGCGCCGGCCAGGCCGCGACGACATCGCGAAAGTACCGCCGCACGTCGTCGTCCCGGACGCGCACCAGCACCTCCAGGCGCATGGTCTCGTCCTCGAGGAACCGGACCAGGTCGGCCAGGCCCGCACCGGGGCGCACCTCCACGAGCGCCCGCACGGCGAACCGCACGAGCGTCTGGCCGAGGGGCCGGTAGAACGGGTGGTCGCCGGGAAAGGCGCGGTCGAGCGCGTACACGGCGGTCTCGGCGGCGTCGGCGGGAGGGGCGTCGAGGGGATTCAGGCGGGCGCCGTCCGGGTCGCCCGGCCGCAGGTGCGCCACCGGCCGTCCCAGCCGCTCGGCCTCGGCGACGACCGCACGGGCGAGATCCCCCTTGGGGTCGATCACCGTCACCCCCGCGCCGCTGGCGAGGTCCTGGCGCACCGCGGGGGCGAGCACCGAGGCGGTCTTGCCGCTCCCCGTCGGGCCCAGCACGGCCATGTGGGCGAACCGGTCGTCGGCGCGCACCCGCAGGCGGTCGCCGAGCAGACCCGGCCGGCGACCGAGGACCAGGCCGAAGCGGTCGCGCCGGCTCCACTCCATGTTGCGCAGGGCGCGGTAGACGGCGACCGCGCACAGGGCCTCGACGCCCCCCACACCGATGAGCCACGTCGCGTCACGTCCGCCCGATCCGCCCAGGCTGCCCCCGAGCACCACCGGCACGGCCAGCCAGAACGTCACCCAGGCGGCGGCGCGCAGACCGCGCCGCACCGCACCGGCCGGTACGGCCCGGGCCGTCACGACGCCAGCCAGGACGATCGGCAGGAGCGCGAGCGGCCAGGGGACGGACGGTGCGCGGGCAAACGCCGCCACCGACACCGCGGCCGGCAGGTCGACCACCAGCGCGAGGGCGAGGAGCAGGCCGCTGAGCGCGGCGGCGCCGTGCGCGACGACGCCCGGCCGCTCCTCCGGGAACGCTGCCCGAGATCCGGCCGCCGTGCCATCGCCCCCTTGTCCGGCTCAGGGTACGTCCGCCGGCAGGGCGCGTCAAACGGCGCTAGGCGCGGCCCGGCGCGGCCGGCCCGGCATCGACGGGCACATGGGTGCGCAGGCCCTCCTCCACCTCCGCGCTGTCCTCGCGCATCCACACGAACGTGGCCGCCGGGTCGCTCGAGAACGCCAGCGGCCGACCGTCGGGCGTCAGCATGACGAGGTGGAGGGCGCTGAAGTACGGGTCGACGAGGTCACTCAGGTCGGCCATGGCTCGGGCCCCGGCCTCGTCCGCGGTCATCCCGCCGGCCACGTAGGCGATGACGCTGCGGGCGGTGCCGGCCCGGATGGCGAGTTCCCCGCGGCCGGTGCACGCTGCCGCGCCATACCGGTTGTCGCAATAGTTCCCGGCCCCGATCACGGCGGAGTCGCCCACGCGCCCGGGGTATTTCCAGGCGAAGCCGCTGGTGCTCACGCCGCAGGCCAGATCGCCGTACGCGTCGACGGCGATCACGTTGACGGTGCCGGCGTCACGGCCGGAGGCCCGGTCCGGCGCCTCGGCGAGACGGCCCGCGAGGGCGCCGAGGACCGTGCTTCGGCCCGCCCATCCCGCCCGCTCGCCGCGCATGCCGGCCTCGTAGATCTCGCGGGCCGCGTCGGTGAGCAGATCGGCCTCGGGAAAGCCGCACTCGCGCGCGAACCGCTCGGCCCCGTCGCCCACCAGGAGCACATGCGGCAGTTCGTCCATCACCCGGCGCGCAAGCGAGATCGGGTGCTCGTACCCACGCACGCCCGCGACGGCGCCCGCCCGGCGCGTACGGCCGTCCATGAGGCTGGCGTCGAGTTCGACCACGCCGAGCAGGTTGGGCAGACCGCCCAGCCCCACCGTGTGGTCGTCGGGGTTGCTCTCGACCAGCCGGATCGCCGCCTCGACCGCATCCAGAGCGCTGCCGCCGGCGCGCAGGACCGCCATCCCGGCCGGCAGGCCGACCCGCCCGTTGGAGCTTGCCACGATCGTCATCGCCCCCACCTCCTGCGGGGAGATTGGACGTCGCTGCGCCGTCCCCTCGGCGCGTCGCACCACGGCGATCGGACAGGGACACCGTCGGATGCCGGCGAATTGGCAGTGCGTCAAACGGGGGTGGCGTGGTGGCGGGCGCAGCGCGCGTCGAGTTGAAGGGGGTCGGGGGCAGCATCCAGGCCGTGGTGGCGGCCGACGTGCCGGACGCCGAGGTGGCGGGCGCCCTGTCCGCGACCCTGGGCCAGGCGGCCGGCTTTCTTGGCCGCGCGGCGATCACCGTCGTGCTGCCCGGCCGGCGCCTGGGCCCGGAACTGGCCGCCGCCGTCGTGGAGGCCATGGCCGCGGCGCCGGATGCCGCGCTGGCCGGCATGCAGACGACGGTGCCGCGCCCGGGCGCGCGCGCTGCGCGGGCGCCGGCGCCGCACGCGGGCCATCCGATCGTGCATGGCCAGACCCTGCGCGCCGGGCAGGAGATCCGCCACGGCGGCGATGTCGTCGTCCTGGGCAACATCCACCGGGGCGCCCGCGTCATCGCCGAGGGCAACGTGATCATCCTAGGCCGGCTCGAGGGCACGGCGCATGCGGGCGCGCTGGGGGACGCCGACCGGTTCATCTATGCCGGACAGTTCGCCCCGACGCAGGTCCGGATCGGGGCATACATCGCTGCCGGGCCGCAGGACGCGGGGCCGGCGCCCGGCGAGCAGTTGCCTACGGGCAAAGGACCCGAGTGGGCGCGCGTGGAAGACGACGCCATCGTCGTCGAGTCGTGGCCGGGGGGCTCCCGGCCGGGCCGCGCGGCCCGTGTAGGCGGGCGCAGGGCGCGGCCGGCCTAGTTCCCCGCCCGGGGAGGTGGACGCGTGCGTTCGGTCGTGGTGGCGGGAGACACCGTGCGGGTTCGCGTGGACGGACTCGTCCACTATGAGGAGCTCTATGCCGACCTGGCGATTCCGGTCGGCTGCATCCGCACGGTTCGCGTCGGTCCGGTGACGCCGCCGCCCGGCAGCATGCGGGTCGACGGCCACGAGGTGGCATTCGCCGACGTGCGCGCCGGCCACTTCCGCTACCAGGGCAGCTGGTACTTTGCCGCCTATGACGACGCGCAGCGCACCGTCGTCCTCGACCTCGAGGACTTCGACGTCGCCCTGCGCCCGTACGCCCGCGTCACGATCGAAGTGGACGACCCGGCCGCCACCCGCCAGGCGATCGTCGCGGCGATCGGCCGGTCGCAGGCCGAGGACGCCGGTCCGACCGAAGTCTCCTGGATGAACCTGGCCGCCGGCGATGCGGTCGTGGCCGCCGGCGGCACGCGCGTCGGCACGGTCACGCACCCGCTGGGCGATCTCGGCGCGGACGTGTTCGAAGGGGTGGCGTTCCGCTCCAACGTGCCCGGGATCGGGGTGTGCATGGTCGGACCGGACGACGTCGAGCGCGTGGTCGACGGGGCGGTGCTCCTGCGCCTCACCCCGGACGCGGTGCGCGGTCTGCCGCCGGTGGCGCTCGAGGACATGCGCGAGGTCGTGCCGGGCCGGGGCATCTTCCGCCACGCAAGATGGCACCGGGAGGACGGCTGGGACGGGGACCGGCGCTAGCCGGCGCCGTCGGCCTCCAGGACGGGCATGCGGATGTTGGGCGACGGTCGGTAGCCCGTGACGCGCAGGCGGTCGAGGGCAAGGCCGGCCGAGACCGCCCCGGCGATGCCCGCGCCGGCGATGGCCGTGGCCACGTCCGGGCCCGGGCAGGCGTGCGGTCCGGCGCCGAACGTCCAGGCCGCGCTGCCGATGGCGATGTCCGGATCGCAGCCGGCGCCGGCCAGCAGCACCAGCACCGTGTCGCCGGCGCGCAGACGCTCGCCGGCGATGACGGCGTCCTCGGCCAGGTAGCGGCGGGTGTTGTGCACGGGCGGATCGCGTCGGGCGGTGTCCCGGACCAGGTCGGCCGCCAGCGCGGCATCGGTCCGCACGCCCGCGACAAGGTCCGGCCGGCCGGACAGGGCGGCGACCGTGAGCAAGAACAGGGCGGCCGTCGCCTGGTGGGCCTGGGACAGGAGGCCGAGGGCGTTGGCCGCGATCGCCCCGGGGTCGGCGCATCCCTGCCGCCGGGCGCTGCCCCCGAGCGCGGACAGCAGGTCGGGTGACGCCGGCCCGTCGGCGAGGCGTGCCAGGGCGCGCGCCCGCAGGTCGGCCACCTCCCCCATCGCGGCGGCAGCGGGCCCCGCCGCCGCGGTCGGCGCCACCGCCCCGGCCAGGGCCTCGACCGACCGCGCCGTCCGGGCGGGATCCGGCCCGCCGAGCTCGAGGAGCTCGGCCAGGGTGAGGCCGGGCAGTCCATACGCCAGCCGGTCGATGACGGGCACGAGCTCCGCGCCGCCGTCCGCTACGAGCCGCCGGGTCCAGGCGCGCGCGCTGGCCTGCACCTGGGCCGGGAGGTCTGCCCCGGACAGCGTCTCGCGCACGGCCCGCTTCATCGTGTTGTGACGGCTGCCGTCGGCCCAGCGGACGAGGTGGCCGAACACCTCGCCAGCCGGCGTGCCCATGAGGTGGGGCGCCAGGGGACCGTCGACCGGGCGCACCCGGACGGCGGGGCTGGCGAGGACGGCGTCGACCTCGCGGGCCCCGGCCGCCACCCACATCCCCAGGCGGTCGTCCCGGTACAGGGGCCGGCTGACGGCGAGGGCGGCATAGTACGGATACGGGTCGGGATGGACGACCGCCGCGATCGGGTCCGCGGGGGTCGCCGGCACGGCGGTGGTGGTCATGCCGGATCGGCGCCCGCCCACAGCGCCTGCGCCTGCGCGTAGCCGAGGGCGTCCGCCAGGCCGTCGAGCGAGCCGTCCCGGCGAAGTTCGCCGGCGATGGCGCGCACACGCGCGAGCACGGCCCGCGCCGGACCCGAGCCGACGCTGACGCGCCGCACGCCGAGGCGGGCCAGCTCGGCCAGGGGCGGCGACTCCGGACCGACCAGCACGTTGAGCGGCGCCTCGAGCCGGTCGACAAGGGCCGTGATCGTGGCGGCGTCGCGCACCCCCGGTGCGAACAGGCAGTCCGCGCCGGACCGTCGGTACAGGGAAAGGCGCCGGACCGCCTCGTCGAGCCGGCCCGCCTGCGGCCCCACGGCCCGCCAGAACACGTCGGTGCGTGCGTTCACGACCATCGCGACCTCGGCCGCGTCGGCCGCCGCGCGCGCCGCCGCGATCCGCCGCGCGTGGCTGTCCGCGTCGGCGAGCGGCCCGCCGTCCGGACCCGGCGCGTCCTCGAGGTTCAGTCCGGCCGCGCCGACGTCGAGAAGGCGGCGGACGGTCTCGGCCACGTCGCCCGGCGACGCCCCGTAGCCGTCCTCCGCGTCGACGGTCACGGGCACGCGCACCGACCGGACGACGACGCCGGCGGCGGCGATCATCTCGTCCCGCGGGGCACCCCCGTCCGGGTAGCCAAGCGACCAGGCGATGCCGGCGCTGGTCGTTGCCACGGCGGCAAACCCCGCCTGCTCGAACAGCCGCGCGCTCGCTCCGTCCCAGGCATTGGGCAGGATCATCAGACCGGGCCCTGCATGGGCGCGACGAAACGCCTCCGCCTTCTCCCCAAGTGTCATCACACGCCTCCTTCGGCTAGGCGCCGGATCGCGCCCTCTCCGACGGTAGCGCGCAGACGGTTCGTGTATCATCGAAGTATGCATGCACAGCCCAGCCTGTCCGCCGTCGGCGTGGCCGTCGGCGATCCGACCCGGGCCGCCATCCTCGGCTGCCTCCTGTCCGGGCAGTCCCTGCCGGCCACCGATCTCGCGGCGCGCGCCGGCGTGCGCCCCCAGACCGCCAGCTGGCACCTGCAGCGCCTGCTCGACGCACGCCTGGTCGTGGCCGAGCGGTACGGCCGGCACCGCTACTTCCGGCTGGCCGCGCCCGAGGTCGCGCACGCCCTCGAGGCGATCGCGGCAGTCGCCCCGACGCGCCCCGTCCGGTCCCTGCGCGAATCGGACGCGACGGCCCAGCTACGCCTCGCCCGGACCTGCTACGACCACCTCGCCGGCCGGCTGGGTGTCGCCCTGGCCCAGGCCCTGGTCGCGCGGGACGTTCTGGCGCCGGCGACGGACGGCGGCGAGTTCCGCCTGACCTCCTCGGGCGCCGACCGCCTCGCCACGCTCGGGGTCGACGTGGCCGGCGCGCACGCCGCGCGGCGCCGCTTCGCGCCGGCCTGTCTGGACTGGAGCGAGCGACGCACCCACGTGGCCGGCGCGCTCGGCGCCGTCCTGTGCGACCACATCCGGGGCGCCGGCTGGATCGAGCCGCGCCCGGGCGAGCGCTCGGTGCGCATCCTCCCGGGGGGCCGCACGGCCCTGCGCGACGCCTTCGGCATCGACCTTGACGACAGCGCTCCCCGTCCCTAGGCAGGCGCGCCGCGGCCGGCCTTCAGGCCCCGGTCAGGGCACGCAGGCCGGTATCCTCCGGCTCCGGGACCTCGTGCTCGACGGCGGTCAGGTCGGCCAGCACCGCGCCCATCCAGTCCGCCAGCGTCCAGCCCCGGACCGTCCGCCGCATCGCCTGGAAGCGGCGCTCGCGTTCGGCGCGCGGCATGTCGAGGGCGCGCTCCAGGGCCCGCGCAGTCGCGTCGACATCGTCGGGCTCGACGAGGAGGGCGGCGTCCCGGTACGCCTCCGCAACGCCGGCCAGGCGCGAAAGGACGAGCGCCGGCTGGCCGCCCGCGACGGTCAGCTCCTTGGCGACAAGGTTCATGCCGTCGGCGACCGAGTTGATCACGACCACGTCGGCCAGGGATAGCCCGGCCATGGCGGCCTCGACGTTGTTTTGCAGGTAGAGCGTGATCGGCATATGGCCGCCCGCATCGGGCGCGAACCGCCCGTTGATCGCGACGGCCTTGGCGATCACCCGTTGGCGGAAGTCGCGGTACTCGGGCAGCGACTCGCGCGATGGCACGAGGAACGCGAGGAATCGCGCCTGTCCGGCTAGGTCGCGGCGCCGGGCGAGGACCCGCTCGTAGGCGTCGAAGCCGACGAGGATGTTCTTCGCCGGATCGAGACGGTCGACGCGGACGATCGTACGGGTGCCGGGAGCCGCCGCCAGCTGGTGGCGCCAACGGGTCGCCCGCGGGGTGCGCGCGCGCGCCGCCACGGCGTCGACGTCGATCGAGATCGGGTAGGCGCCGACGGTCGTCACCCGCCCGTCGATCTCGATCGCGCCGACCGGCACAGGCCCGTCGCCGGTATCCGCATCGCGCCTCGCCGGCGCCCAGGCGACGCGGGTCTCGGGAACGAGCTCGTCGATGGCCGCCAGCAGCCGCTGCGCGTCGCGCACGGTCTGGAGGCCGATCACGTCCGCGCCGATCAGTCCGCGCACCAGGGCCTCGACCGGCGCGCCCTCGCAGGCATGCCAGGCCGCCAACGTCGGAAACGGCACATGTAGGAAGAAGCCGATGCGCGCATGCGGCCGCAGCGCCCGCAGGTCGCCGGGGGCGAGGAACAGATGGTAGTCGTGGATCCACACCGGCGGCTCGGGTCCGGCCGCCGACGCCTCCTCCAGCGCGTCGTCCAGGGTCTCGGCGAAGCGCCGGTTGGCGGGCCGGTAGCCGTCCTCGAACCAGTGCCGGACCTGCAGGCGCGAGTAGCCGCGCATGATCCCGTGCGCGAGCATCCAGTAGAAGCGGTTCGAGAACCCGCCGTAGAACAGCTGGCGCTCGTGCGCGGGCAGGGCGACGGGCCGCACGAGGGCGCCGTCGGGGCTCACCCCGCCGGGCCCGTCGCCCGCCACCACCCATGTGGTCGGGACGGAACGCACAAGGTCGCCAAGGGCACTGGCGAGACCGCCGGACGCGGGGTGCCGCGGGTCCATGCTCGGGCCGCGATAGCTGGCCAGCACGATGCCGGATGCGTCGAGCCGTTCGCGCCACGCCTGCACGCAACCACCCCCAGCAACTCCAAGCGTACCATAAGTTGCTTGTCCCCCAGCATCCCGGCTGGACCCGGTCCGCCGCGTCTTGTCGCCGCCGGGCCCGAATACGCTCACGTGCAGAGGCGGCGGAAGGAGGGCGCCTGTGGGCTACCGCGCCGAGCGTCCGATGGCCGCGGCCGCGCACCTGATGGTGCTCCTGGGCACGCTCGGCCTCGTCGGCACGGGCGCCCTCTTCGCCCTTGCCCACGCGCAGGGCCTACCGTTCGCGCGCGCCCACGCCCGCCAGGCCCTGGCCTACCAGCTGGCCGTGGCGATCGGCCTTGCCCTCCTAGGCGCCGTCGGCCTGGGGAGCGTCCTGGGCGGGCTCGTGCTTGGTGTCCTCCACCTCCTGGCCATGGCCTACGGCGCGTTTGTCGCGATGTGTGCCCTCGACCCCCGTGCACCAAGCCCGGGTCGGTAGGCAACGACTGTTCATCCGCAGCGATCCGTTCGGCAAGAACGAAGGACCTGCATACGCCTGCGGGCACGCTCGACCGCGTCGACTCCCACGACATGCGAGGCCGCATCGTCGTGGGGGAGGTGCTCCATCGCATTCGGTCATGGGGACAGTCGACGACGGTGTGAGGTGCACCCGCGAACCCTGCCGGCCCCGGCCCGGCCTACAGCCCGGCCGCCTGCCTTGGTCGTGGCGACGATCGCGTCTGCGCGGTACCGCGGACTCTCACGGGGCGCTGGTCCACACCGGATCGGTGGGCAGGCGGGCGACCACAAGATCGCAGCCCTCTTCGCCCGCTGGCACAGCGCGGCGTAGGCACGTGTGGGCTAGGCGTCCCCAGCCATGCGGAGCGCACGAGCCACCGACTTGTCGTTCACGCGACGCGTGCTCGCGCCGCGGCAGGGCGTCGTGCGCGAGGGGCAGACGCAGACGCGATTGGGGAGGACCGTGCGCGTTGGCGCGATGGACGTGGCGGACAAGCGCCAGCGGCGTGGTCCGGCAGTCGCACAACGACCCGGCGCCTGGCCTCACGACCGATCAGGCCGACGGCACAAGGACGGCCCGTCCGTCGATCTGGCCCTGCCGAAGCTGGGCGAAGACGTCATTCATCTGCTCGAACCGGACCTCCTGGATGCGCGAGGCGGTGACGCCCTGCCTGGCCAGCGTCAGCACCTCGCCGAGTTCAGCCTGCGTTCCCCAGCTACTGGTGGTGAACACGGCCTCGTTCAGAAGACCTGCGCCGAACGGAAGTGTCCCGCCGGCCAGCCCGACGACGACCACCGTTGCCTGCCGGCCCGCGATCCCGGCACTGTCCGCCAGGGTCTGGTCCGACCCGTAGAAGTCGATGATCCCCTGGGCACCCTCGCCATCCGTGGACATTTTCACTTGCCGGACGACGTCCTCCTCGCGGCTGTTGATCATGACGTCGGCTCCGAGTGCCTGGGCAAGCGCGAGCTTCTCGTCGCTGACATCCACGGCGATGATCCGGCTCGATGGGGCGAGGGCGCGCGCGTACTGGACACCGTACTGGCCGAGTCCCCCGATGCCGATCAGCGCGATGGTGGCCCCGGGGTACAGGGACGGCACAAGCTTCTTAACCGCACGGTACGGTGTGAGGCCGGCATCGACCAGGGGCGCGGCCTCGACCGGGTGCAGCCCATCCAGGTGCAGCAGGTAGCGGGAGGTCGGCACCAGGAGATACTCCGCGTAGCCGCCCGGCTGGCCGATTCCGACCCACCTGGTCACGTCGCTGAGCTGCTCGAGCCCAAGCCACGTGAAGCGATCCGGTTGTGTGCTCCAGCCGCCGTAGACGACCACAGGATCCCCGGGGGAGAATCCGCGCACGCCCTCTCCGATGCTTTGCACCCACCCCGCGTTTTCGTGACCAAGCGTCCACGGGAACGACGGGACGATCGGGATCGCGCCGTCCATGAGGTGCAGATCCGAATGGCACAAGCCAGAGCCGGCGATCTTCACGAGCACGGCGTCGCCGCGCGGTTCGGGCACGGGCACCTCGCGCACCTGGAGCGGCTGGCCGTAACCGACCATCTGCGCTGCCCGCATGGTGCGGGGTGTGGTTGCCACCTCATGCTGCGGAAGGCCAAGGGTGATAGACACGGTCTCTTCCCCCTTCCTTGTGGGACGGTTCACCGGCTCGGGCGGGTGCCAGAGTTCTCCCGGGGCACGCCATGCCTGCGCGGCGCAACCGATGACGTGCCTGCGTGCGTGGTGGCGCTGCGGTCGCTTGAGGGTGCATGTCGCAGAAGTTCGCCACGGGATCCACCCGCGCGACCGGGGCGGGGTCATACCACGAACCCAGTGTGGCGCTTGTGGACAGGCGTGGGCAGGAGCGAACGTACGCGACCGGCAGGGTCGGAAGGGGCCCGCTGCCGACCCGTTCGTCCCGGCCCCCGTGCGCAAGGGGCGGGCCGGTTCCGGGCCCCGGGGCCTACCCCCGGCCGTGGCGGAAGGGCGAACGCGACCGCGCCCCCGCCGCGCCTTCGTGCCGGCCCGCGCCGGGGCCGCAGTCCGCGCTGAACCGTTCGGCTCCGGCCGGTTGGGGCAGCGCCTGCGCCGTCCCGGCGCCGCCCCACGTGACGCGGAAGCGATCACCGTGGGCATCGGCGCCATCCCGACCGCGCAGCCATCATCCCTACCCTCGCCGGTGCGCGGGACAAGCCGTTACCCACCGCGCGACGCGCCACGCGCGGGAAGCGTAGCCGCGATGGCATCCGCGAGGCACCCTGCATGGTGCTCCTGGCCCGCGCGCGCCTGCGACCGGCAAGCCATGCGCGCGGAGCGGACCGCACCCGGGCGAAGGCGGCCGCGCGCACCCCTTGGCGGTGGTCCGGGCGGACTCCCCATAAGCCCCTGACCGGCCGGAGCGTGCCGGAACGCTTTGTCACAGGCGCCGCGGCAAGGTCTTGGGCCCCTGCCCCGCTCTGCCCGGATCTCATACTCTCCCTGCGCCGTACGCCGAGCGCCCGGTCATAGCAAGACGGCCGCCGCGGAGGCGACGGCCGTCGTGCGAACGCGCCTAGACGGCGGGCGCGGGCGCGGGCGCCGGGTTGGCGCTGCGAAGGCCGACAAGGGCCCGCAGGACGTCCTCCTTGCCCCCACCCTCCACCACCTGGGCCGCCTGGCAAAAAAGATCGGCGAAGGTCACGAACACCCGGTGACGCTCCTCGCCGATGACAAAGCCGTGTCGATGTACGCTCACGACCCGCCCGTGCACGCGGGTCGTTCCGCGCTTGTTCAGGGCGCGCATCACCACGTCGACCGACTGGCCGACCTGATCGGCGAATACGTCGTGCAACACCTCGTCCACCTGGGCCGTGGTCATCGCCAGACCTCCCCTGGGCGCGCCTCGCTGCCCCCTTGAGCATACGGGCACAAGCGCGGCCCTACCTTAGAAGAGCCCTAAATGTTGCTCGGCCTTGGATGAGAATTGGCTAAGGTGCGCCGGCGGCGAGCGACCCTGGCGGCGACGCGTCGGCGGGCGCGCGGCGCAGGCGGATCTCCGCCCGCGTGCCGCCCCCGGGCGCCTCGCCCAGTTCGAGCGTGCCGCCCTGGGCGGCGGCGAGGGCGCGCGCGATCGCGAGCCCCATGCCCATGCCGCCGCCCACGCCCGGTCGCTGCGCCGACGCCGTCGAGCCGCGGTAGAACCGGTCGAACACGCGCTCGCGCTCGCCCACCGGGATGCCCGGGCCCGTGTCCTCCACCGCGAGCCACGCCGACTGGCGATCGCCGCCCACGACGAGCCGCACCTGGCCGCCGTCCGGCGTGTAGGCCATCGCGTTCTCGAGCAGCGCCCACGCCACGCGCCGCACCGCGTCGCCGTCGGCGCGGGCGAGGATGGCGGCCGATGGCGCCACGGTCACCGTCAGCGCCGGCGCCAGGGCGCGCACGTCATCGGCGAGCTCACCGGCGAGCGCAAGCAGATCGACCGGCCCCGCGTTCACCGTCGCGACGGGCGCCCGCTCGAGCACGAGCAGGTCGTCGACGAGACGGCGCATGCGCTTCACGGTGCGCTGCATGACGTCGAGCGATTCCGACCGGACGTCGGGGTCCTCGCCGCCCCAGCCGCTGAGCAGGTCGAGGTTGCCGCTCATCACGGCAAGCGGCGTGCGCAGTTCGTGCGCGGCCTCGGCGAGGAAGCGGCGCTGGCGGGCGTTGCGCTCCTCCAGGTGGGCGACAAGCCGGGTGAGAACGTCCGCGAGCCGGGTGAACTCGTCCGGCTCGCCGCTCAGTGGCGGCGGCACGAACGGCGTTCCTCGGTCGGCCGTGGCGGCGGCCGCCGCGGACATCTGATCGACCGGGTCGAGGACGCGGTGGACCGCCCAGCGACTGACGAGCGCACCGGCCACCGCGGTCGCGATGGCGCCCAGAACGAGCACGAACAGCAGCTCGCGCAGAAGGTCGAAGTCCTGGCTCATCGGCACGTCGACGATCACGGTCAGGCCATCGGACGCCGCCCGGGTCGCCCGCCAGACCTCCAGCGACGTGATCGGCCCGACCTTGCCCCGGTCCGGCGGGCTGAGGGGCGCGTTGGGCGAGTGGGCGACGACGTTCCCGCCCCTAAGCAGCCACACCTGCGGGTCGAGGGACATGCGGTAGTGGTTGAGTAGCCGCTGGGGCGCCGCGTCGGACGGGATGTACAGGGCCTCGAGCGACACCTCGGAGGCGACCGAGCGCGCCTGGTTGCCGTTCTCGACCATGACGTGGGCCGTGGCGGCGATGAGGATGGCGATGGCAAACGCCAGGACGAGCACGGCGACGACCGCCGACGTGCCCAGGGCGAGGCGCGTGCGCAGCGTGAGCGCGAGGCGTCTCACGCGTCGCCGCCCTCCGGCTCGCGCATGACGTAGCCGACGCCCCGCACGGTGTGGATGAGGGTCTGCCGGCCGTCGCCCTCGAGCTTGGCGCGCAGGTAGCCGACGTACACGTCGACGATGTTCGTCGAGCCGGTGAAGCCCCAGCCCCACACGCGCTCGAGGACCATGTCGCGGGTCAGGACGATGCCGACGTTCTCCATCATGTAGGCGAGCAGGTCGAACTCGCGCCGGGTCAGCGAGACCAGCGCGCCGCCACGGCGAACCTCGCGGCGGGCGGTGTCGAGGCGCAGGTCGCCGACCTGCAGGGCGGACGTCGGCACGGCGCGGGGCGTGCGGCCGCGACGCAGCAGCGCGCGCAGGCGCGCGAGCAGCTCGGACGGGGCAAACGGCTTGACCATGTAGTCGTCGGCGCCCGCGTCGAGTCCCGCCACGCGCTCCTCGAGATCGCCGCGGGCGGTGAGCATGAGCACGGGCACGTCCGAGACGCGGCGCAGGGTGCGGCACACCTCGAGACCGTCGATGTCCGGCAGGGTCAGGTCGAGCACGACCACGTCGGGGGGCTGGCCGATCGCGGCCGCCAGACCGGCGCGGCCGTTGTCCGCGGTCTGAACCTCCCAGTCGGCGTGGCGCAGCTCCAGCGCCACGATCCGGGCCATCTGCGGGTCGTCCTCGATGATGAGGGCGCGCATCTCCGTCCCCTCCCACGCAGGGCGGCTTGCCACGTCGCGCCCAGCGTCTCCCCACCATGCGCCGGTCGTCTGAGACCGCCCTAAGATCGTACCGATCTCATCAACCTCTCATGAAACGCCAACCATGAAGCCAGGACAAGGCCGGGCCTTTTTGTCACAATGCCGACGATCCGGCGAGGCCGGCAGCACGCACACGGAGGACAGTATGTTGCACACCCTGGTGGCCCCGCTCGCGCGCATCCTGCCGCCGACCATCCATCCCATGGTGGTCCATTTCCCGATCGCCATGCTGTACATCACGCTGGTCGTCGACGTGATCGGCTGGGTCGCGTACCCGGACCGCGACCGGTTCTACGCCCGCGCGGGCTTTTGGCTCCTGACGGGGTCGTGCGCCGCGATCATCGCCGCCATGGTCGCAGGCGTGATCTCCGAGCAGAGCATCCACCTCACCCCGACGACCGCGGCCATGCTCTCGCAGCACCAGCACTACGCCATCCTCACCGGCCTGTTCGCCGGCGCGGCCTGGATCCTGCGCCTCCTCACGGCGTACGGCCGGCGTAGCGGCGAGGGCTGGAGCGTGCTCGGGTCGGGGCGCGGGCGCCAGTCGCTCCTCGCCACCGCGTGCGTTCTCGGCGCGGTCGTGTTCGTCAGCCTGACCGGCTCGGTCGGCGGATCGATGGTGTACAACCACGGCCTGGGCGTCCACAGCGGCGCCGTGACGACAACGCACGCGCCCCACGCCAAGGCCTGACCGGCCGCTTTGGTCGGGACCGCATCGCGCCCACGGCCATCTGCGGCCGTGGGCGCGACCGGTCACGGGTGCCAGGAGTCCGCCGCGGTCGGGGCGATAGGTCCGGCCCGGACGAGGGGCGAACGCAGCGCGCTCGCGCCCGGGCGGCACGGATCGCGGGCCGGGCCCGAACCACGGCCGTTGGCGGGATGGCCGCGCGTGAACGCGGCACGTGCCCAGCCGACGTCGAGAACTAGGCAGACCCCTGCGCCACGGCGCCACGTCTGCCGCGTGCTTCGCCGGCGCCGGGTCCGTCGCCGCACGAGCCGGGCCCGGCCCGGGGGGAGCCCGTCTAGGCGGGCGGCCAGTCGACCGGCGCGACCTCGGGAAACGCGCTGAGGGCCGCGGCGAGCGCCGACTCGATCGCGGCAAGGCCCGAAGCATCGTCGGCCTCGGCGCGCAGGACCAGCACGGGCTGCGTGTTCGACGCCCGGACAAGGCCCCAGCCGGTGCCGAACCGCGCCCGCACACCGTCTACGGTGACGACCTCGTGCTCGCGGCCCAGCGCCTCGGCGACCTTGGCGACCACGTCGAACTTGCGCGCGTCCGGGCAGTCCACCCGCACCTCCGGCGTGGCCGGCCGCACGGCCATGTCGGCGGTCATCGCGGACAGCGACCGCCCCGACCGCGCCACCTGGCGCAGGAGGCGTCCCGCTGCGTACAGCGCATCGTCGTAGCCCCAGAACTCGTCGCCGAAGAAGAAGTGGCCCGACAACTCGCCCGCGAACACGGCGCCGACCTCGCGCATCTTCGCCTTGATCAGCGAGTGCCCGGTGCGCCAGAAGAAGGGCTGACCGCCGTGGGCGACGATCTCGTCCCACACCATCTGGGACGACTTCACCTCGACGATCGCGGGCGCGCCCGGGTGCGCGGCCAGGACCTCGCGCCAGAACAGGGCCATGAGCTGGTCGCCGGTGACGATGTGGCCGCGATCGTCGACCGCGCCCAGGCGGTCGGCGTCGCCGTCGAACGCCAGGCCGACGTCGGCGCCGCTTTCCACCACCGCGCGCTGGAGGTCGGCGAGGTTGCGCGGATCCGAGGGGTCGGGGAAGTGGTCGGGAAAGCTCGGGTCCGGGTCGCAGAACAGGGGCACGACCTGCGCCCCGAGGCTGCGCACGAAGCGGGGCCCGTACAGGGCGGCCGTGCCGTGGCCGGGATCGACCACGACCTTGAGCGGCCGGTCGAGGGTGATCCGCCCCTTGAGGTCGTCCAGATAACGGGGAATCGGATCGGCCACGCGCAGACGGCCGCTGCCGGTGGCGTACGGGCCGTTCTCCGCCCGACGGCGCAGGGCCTGGATCTCCTCGCCGTAGAGGGTTGCGTGGCCGATGCCCACCTTGAGGCCGTTCATGTGCGCCGGGTTGTGGCTGCCCGTGACGATCGCCCCGGCCGGGTAGTCGAGGGCGTTCATGGCGAAGTACAGGGTGGGCGTGAGAATGACGCCCAGATCGTCCACGTCGACGCCCGTCGACAGGACGCCGTCGGTAAACCCCGCCGACAGGCCGGGTGACGAATTGCGCAGGTCCCGGCCGACGCACATCCTGCCGACGCCGCGCTCGCGAAGGATCGAGCCGAAGGCCCGCCCGATCGCCTCGAACGCCTCGGGCGTCAGATCGGTTCCCACGTCGCCGCGGATGTCGTACTCGCGAAAGATGTCCGCCGAAAGCATGCCGTGCCCCCCCATTGCGGCGCCGCCGCTTGGAGTAGGCAGTTAGGGGCCCGGGCCGGCGATTCCTCCCGCCAGCACCGGCACCAGGGCGCGCTCGCCCGCCGGCAGCGACCCCGGCCCGCCGCCCACACCCACGGCCTCCCGGGTCTCACCCCGACCGGCCAGGGCGGCGCGCACCGCGCCGGCGTCGGACCAGCGCAGGCGCCGCCCGCCCACCACCTGCACGGTCTCGGGGCCGCGCCCCGCCACCACCAGGACGTCGCCCGGCCCCAGGCTGCGCACCGCCGCCGCGATCGACCGCTGGCGGTCCGGGTCGCACACCACGGCCGCCCTGGTCCCGCGAGCGCCCGCGGCCACCTGGGCGACGACCTGCGCAGGATCCTCGCCGCGCGGGCTGTCCGACGTGACCCACAGGAGATCGGACAGGCGCCCGGCCACCTCGCCCATGAGGGGACGCTTGCCCTTGTCCTTGTCCCCCTCCGCGCCCATCAGGCACAGGAGGCGGCCGCCCGGGCCGACGAGCGGCCGTGCGGCGGCGAGTACCTCCTGCAGCGCGTCGGGGTTGTGGGCGAAGTCGAGGACGATGGCAAATTCGCCGTCGTACAGGACCTCCGCCCGGCCCGGCGCGCCGGACGCGGCGGACAGCCCGGCGACGATCGCGTCGAGCGGCGTGCCGCGCGCGGCCGCGGCGGCAGCGGCGGCAGCGGCGTTGCGAACGTTAAACCTTCCCGGCAGGGGCAGGTCGAGGGTCGCGGTGCCCGACGGCAGGCAAAGCCGCAGGCGGCTTCCCCAGCGCCGCATCTCCACGCCCTCCGCCCGCACCTGCGGCCCGTGCGCACCGGGCACGGGCTCTTCCCCGTCCACCCCGTACCACCACACCTGCGCCGGCGTGCGGGCCGCAAACACCGGCGCCGCCGGGTCGGCGACGGGCAGGACGGCGAACGCCTGCCCGCGCCCCGGCGAGCGGCCGAGCAGCCGGGTGAACAGCCGCCCCTTGGCGTCCCGATAGGCGCGCAGGGTGCCATGGTAGTCCAGGTGGTCCCGGCGCACGTTGGTGAGCACGGCGACGTCGACGGCGACGTCGTCCAGACGGCGCTGGGCGAGGGCATGCGAGGAGGCCTCCATCGCCACCTCGCGCACGCCGTGGCGGTGCATGCGACGCAGCCAGCCGTGCAGGCTGAGCGGGTCGGGAGTTGTCATCGCCGGCGGGTAGGTTCGGTCGGCAACGCGGATCTCCACCGTGCCGATGCGGCCCGAGACGATGCCCTGGGCGCGCCAGATGGCCTCCATCAGATACGTGACGGTGGTTTTGCCGTTGGTGCCGGTCACCGCCGTCACGCCCAGGTCGTGGCTCGGATCGCCGTGCTGGGCTGCCGCCAGCCGGCTCAGCGCGCGACGGTCGTCGCCCACCCGCACCCAGGCGCAGCCCGGTGCGGCCCCGGCCCAGTCGGCCGGGGGTTCGCCGCGGGCGACCACGGCGACGCAGCCGGCGCGGGCCGCGTCGACGGCAAACGCGCGCGCGTCGACGTGGCGGCCGCGCACGGCGACGAACACGCGGCCGGGCCGGGCCCGGCGGTGGTCGTCCACGACGGGGCCGATCTGCCCTCGGCCCACGGCGGCGATGAGCGCGTCGAACCGGAACGACCCCGCGAGCGGTTCCGCGCGGCCCACGCCCCCGTCGACTCCCAGCGCCATCGGCCGCCCCCTTGCCCGTTTGGGGCTTGGTGTTCCCGGTTTGCGCCGGTTCATCCGATGCGCTGCCCGTCGCGGGCCGTTCGCAGCGCGGCCCACCCGTGGGCCCTGCCGTAGCGCCGCCGGACCACCGCAGCGTCATGCCCGGCGGCCAGCCCCGGCCCGTCGAGGGGGTGGCGCTCCGGGGGCGCGCGCCGTGGCACCGGGGGGTCGCCCCCACCCCTGCGTGCAGCCATCGCCGTCCACTCCCGCGCGGGGCCGCGTGCCGATCATCGGACGCCCTGCGTCGCCCTACACTGCGCTCCCGGTCTGAGACCGTCCTGAGACCGCCCTGAGAGCGTGACGATCTCATCGATGTCTCACGAAACGCCGCTGCCGCCGGCGAACGCGCGAGCGACCCCGCACGGCCTGCGCGCCGTTCGACGCCCGGCGCCACCGGCCCGCCGCTCGCCCCTGCGGGGCGTGGCGCGCCCGGGTTGGGCCGCTTCCTCCCAGCGGCTCGTTGTGACCGCTCGTGGGCATTGGTACGATCGGTCGGATGGACGCAGCGGAGGTGCGAGATGGGCGAGAACGGGGCAGCGCGAGGCGTCGAGAACGTGGTCATCCTGGGGTCGGGCGTCGCGGGCCTGACTGCGGCCGTGTACACGGCACGCGGCAGCCTCCGGCCGCTCGTCATCGAAGGCGGCGAACCGGGCGGTCAGCTCTCCCTGACCACCCTGGTGGAGAACTTTCCCGGCTTCCCGGACGGGATCATGGGACCCGACCTGGTCGAGAACATCCGCAAGCAGGCGGCCCGGTTCGGGGCGCGCTACCTGTCGGCGGAGGTGGTGGCGATCGACATGCACCGCCGGCCGATGCGCATCGAGCTCGAGGGCGAGGCCCCGGTCGAGACGCACAGCCTGATCATCGCGACGGGCGCCCGTGCCCGGCTGCTCGGCCTGCCCGACGAGGAGGCCCTCGTCGGCCGCGGCCTGTCGACGTGCGCGACCTGCGACGGGGCGTTCTTCAAGCGCAAGACGGTCGCCGTGGTCGGCGGTGGGGACAGCGCGATGGAGGACGCCATCTACCTCACGCGGTTTGCCTCGGAGGTGCACGTCGTGCACCGGCGCGACCGGCTGCGGGCGTCGAAGATCATGCAGGACCGCGCGTTCGAGAAGGAGTCGATCCGCTTCCACTGGAACCGGGAGGTGGACGGGTACCTTCGCGACGACGCGGGCCGGATCACGGGGTTGCGCCTGCGCACCCCCGAGGGGGCGCCCGAGGACCTGCCCGTCGACGGCGTCTTCCTCGCCATCGGGCACATCCCCAACACGGCGATGCTCCGTGACCAGCTCCCGAAGGACGCGGACGGCTACCTGACGCCCGAGGGCGTGCGAACCTCGATCCCCGGCGTGTTCGTCGCCGGCGACGTCGCCGACCGCCGCTACCAGCAGGCGGCGACGGCGGCGGGCACGGGTTGCGCCGCGGCGATGGAGGCCGAGGACTACCTGGAGGCGCAGGGACTGACGGCCGACCAGCCGGCCGGCCAGACGCTCGCAGGCCAGCCCCGCACCTAGGCAAGGCAGGCGGCAAGGGAGGGCTCGGCATGGGCGGTACGGCCTCGCGGGCCTGGCACGCGGTCGCCTGCGCGGCGCTCGTTGCGGCCGTGTTGCCGGCCCTGCCGGTGGCGGCCGCCACGCCGACCGCGTTCCAGGTCGAGGTGAACGGTCAGGCCGTGCCCGGGCCGGCCCCGGTCGTGTCGGGCCAGGTGATGCTGCCCGTGGCCGGGCTCGCGAAGGTCCTCGGCGCGCGCGTCAGTTCGGCGAGCGGCGGCACGATCGCGCTCGCCACCGGCGACGGCTCGCCCCCCGACCCGATCCTCGCGAGCCCGGCGGCCGTCCTTCTGGACAGCGCGGACGTGGGACCGGGGTACGCGCTTGGCAGTTACGACCCCTCCCGCAGCGCCGTGCCGGAGCCTCCGGGCGGTCCGGCGCGGATCGGCGTTGCCAGCGAGGTGTTCCTCCAGAAGACCGCCAAGGCGCTCAAGAAGCTTCCCGCCAGCGCGCGGCTCGCGCCCGCCGTCGTCGCCGTCACGGTGGCCGAGTACAGCTCGGTGCCGGCGGCGGCGAGTGCCGAGGCCACCCTCTTCTCCCCCACCGACCAGGGCGTCGGCTGGGCGGCCCTGCCCGGGCCCTACGCGCGCCTGGCGGTCACGAACCTGCCCGGACCCCTTGGCGAGAGCTACAGCCTGTGGAGCGGCGACAACGGGCAGGCGTGGCTGCTCGTCGCCCGGGCCCAGAACTGGGTCGTCGTGAGCGTGGTCGGCCCGAGCCGGCTGGACCAGGCCTGGTCGCTGTGGCTGGAGCAGATCCACCGCATCGAGGACATACCGCCCACGGGCGCGCCGCGCGGCCCCGCGCCGAGCGGGGCACAGTCGGCCGCCCTGCCCGCGACGGACCTGGGCCCGCTCGCCGTGACCCTGAACCAGGTCCCGCTGGGCACGGCCACGTGGTCGCGCGGCGCCTACGTGCTGCCGGCGGGCGAGGCCGAGATGGCCCTCGCCCTGACGCCGGAGCGCACCCGCGCCAACGGCCTCAACCTGCAGGGCACGAGCCTGGTCGACAACGGCACCGTGCCCGCCGTCCTGGCCAGGCCCCAGACCGTCGTCCTCACGCCCCAGGCGTTCTGGCCGATCCCGTTCGACCCGATCCTGGGCAACAGCGAGTCGAACGCCTCGCTCAGCTACGGCTCGGCCACCGTCGCCTTCGACTTTGCCGACTGGGGTCGCCTGGGCGGTTACCAGGTGGAGTACGGCACCTCGCCCAAGGACGCGTCCCTGACCGGTCTGCCCGAGGCGGTACTGATCGGCCTGGACGAGTTCTCCACCGCCGCGGGGGCGTACACGGCGACCCAGACCTACCGGGGGTCGATGCGCTCGCTCGTGAAGGGGGCCACGGTCCTGCCCCTGGGCGACCTGAACGGCCCGCACGGCAATGGGCCGGTGTACGCCGTCCATGCCGAGAAGGTGATCGGCAAGACCGTGTACGCCTACGAGTACTACCTCGTGCAGGTCGACAACTGGGAAGTGCTCGTGGGCGTCGCCGGGCCGGTCGGCAGCTACACACCGCGCGCGATCTGGCCCTACCTGACGGCCCTGGCGAACGAGATCCAGCTCGACGCCCAGCCGTCGCCCTAGAGGACCGCCAGCGGCCAGGCGCGAAATGGGACGGACCGGGCTTGGGGGCGCCACCGGCGCCCCCTTCCCGTAGTCGAACGAACCTGCCCGCTCGGGCTCGGGAGGGAAGGGCGTGTCCGATACGTACTTCAAGGCCGCGGAGCGCGTGCTCAGCGACCCGCCCTGGGAGCCGTCGTTCCATAGCGTCAGCGGCGTGGTGCCGCTCGTGGTCGGCGAGGGGGTCGAGCTTCGCCCCGTGTTCGGCCACGCCACGATGATGAGCTTCGTGTACATGAAGCCGCACAGTGTCGCCGTCGTGCACGCCCACCCCGAGGAGCAGATGGGTACGATCCTCGAGGGCGAGTACGAGTTCGAGCTCAACGGCGTACGTCGGATGTGCCGGCCGGGCGACGTGTACATCGTGCCGCCGGGCGTTCCCCATGGCGCCGTGACCTACGACAAGCCGTGCGTCGCGCTCGACGTGTTCGCGCCGCCGCGCGGGGGCTTCCGCGAGATGCACGAGGCGGCCCTTCGCGCCGCCGCCGCGGGCCTCGGCGGCGGCGGGGATCTGTGGCGCGATCACGAGGCCGCCGGCAACGACGCGGCGATCGGAGGTGCCCGATGAGCGCTCCCACGCAGGCCCGCACCGGCTCCCAGGAGGCGGTCGGCAGCCCGTACGCGTACCTGAACGGCAAGATCCTCCCCCTGGCCGAGGCCAACGTCTCGATCGCCACCCACGCCCTGCAGTACGGCACGGGCGTGTTCGAGGGGATCCGGGGCTACCACAACCCCGACACCGACGAGCTTTTCATCCTCCAGGCCCAGGCCCACTACGAGCGCTTCGTCCAGAGCTGCCGCATCCTCCGCCTGGACGTGGGGATGTCGCCGGCCGAGCTGACCGAGCTCACGGCCCAGCTCCTGCGGCGCTGCGGCTACCGCACCGACGTGTACATCCGCCCGTTCGCGTTCAAGGCCGACCCGGTGATCAAGGTGAAGCTGTCCGGCCTGACGACGGGCCTTGGCATCTACGTCGTACCGATGGGCGACTACGTGGCCACCGACGGGCTCAAGGTGCAGGTGTCCGGCTGGCGCCGCCTGTCCGACAACGCCATCCCGTCGCGGGCCAAGGTGACGGGCAGCTACGTCAACGCCGCGCTGGCCGTCGACGACGCCCTGGCCGCCGGCTTCGACGAGGCGATCCTCCTGAACGAGGACGGCCACGTGGCCGAGGCCTCGTCGGCCAACCTGTTCATGGTCCGGCGCGGCACGCTCATCACCCCGCCGGTCACGGACGGCATCCTCGAGGGCATCACGCGCAACCTCCTGTTCGAGCTCGCCCACGAGCGCGGCATCGCCACCCAGGAGCGCAGCATCGACCGGTCCGAACTGTACGTCGCCGACGAGATCTTCTTCTGCGGCACCGGTGCCCAGCTGGCGCCGGTGGTGGAGGTCGATCGCCGGCCGGTCGGGTCGGGCACGATCGGGCCGATCGCGTCCGCGCTCCAGTCCGCGTACGGCCGCGCCTGCCGCGGCCAGGATCCGACCCGCATGCACTGGCTCACGCCGGTCTTCGGCACCAGCAGCAAGTAGGGGGCGAGCGCATGGGGACGGCGGCGGCCCGGTTCACCCTCCTTCGCTTCGGCACGTGCCTTGTCGAACAGGACGGCCTCGTCAAAGGCCAACCCAAGGGCGCCTGGTGGAACGTGCCGATCAACGGCTACGTCGTCGAGTCGGCCGGCACCCGGTTCCTGTTCGATGCGGGCATGCCCAGGCGCGTGATCGAACGCCCGTGGGCCCTGTTCGACCCGGAGGGCAAGGGCGGCGATCCGATCCTGCCGGTCATGCGGCCGCGCGACGCCGTCGACGCCCGCCTGGCCGAGGCCGGGCTAAAGGCCGGCGACCTGGACGGCGTGATCACCTCCCACTGGCACTTCGACCACGCCGGCGGCATCGCCGACCTGCACCCGACGCCGATCCTCGCCCAGCAGGCGGAGATCGACGCCCACAAGGACCTCGACCCCCGCCTGTTCTGGCTGGCGGGCGAGCACAACCTGCGCCCCGTACACGGCGACGAGGTCCTGGCGCCGGGGGTGACGATCGTGTCCACACCGGGCCACACGCCCGGTCACCAGTCGCTCCTGGTCGAGACGGCGCAGGGCGCGTACCTCTTCACGTCGGACGCGGTGTACACGGCGATCAACTGGAACACCAACACGCCCGGCGCCATGGTCGACGAGGCGCAGGGGATGAAGAGCATGCAGCGTCTGCGGGACGTGGCGGCCGAGGCGCGGGCGACGGTGATCTTCAGCCACGACCCGGTCCAGAACCAGGAGCTGAGGCCCTACCCGTTCTGGTACGGGTAGCGCGACACGGGGGGCAGGTCGATGGCCGCGGATCGCTACTTCCAGACCGACGTGCAGTGGGACGGCAGCTTCGAGTACCCGTCCGAGAACGCCCACATGCCGACCGCGCCCGGGTTCGAGCCGGCGCCCGGCGTGACCCTGCGCCCGTTTTTCGGCAAGCGCCTGATGATGAGCCACGTCAGCTACCTGCCGCGCGCGGTGGCCCCCCTGCACCAGCACGCCGAGGAGCAGCTGACGTTCGTGCTGTCGGGTCGGCTCAACTTCACCGTCGGCAACGACACGCGCTGGATGGAGCCGGGCGACATCGTCTCGATCCCCTCGATGGTGCCGCACGGTGCCGTCGCCGGGGACGAGGGGTGCGTGCAGGTGGACATGTTCTCGCCGCCGCGCGAGGGGTTCAAGGTACTCATGGCCCAGGCGGGCAAGGGCACGCCGGCCTAGCAAGCCGGCACCGCACCGAACGCAGGCCGTCCTGCCGCCGTCCGGCGGGGACGGCTTGCGCGCGTGTCGGACCGGGGCCGCGTGCGCGCCGCGGACGGGACGGACGCCGGCGCGTGGAGGAACCGCCCGCGGGCCTGCGAATGCTCGCACGTCGCCCGCCGATCGGCGTGCGATGCCGCGCCGGCGCCGGCGGCCCGTCTGCGCCTCCTGCCCCCGGGCGGGCCGTGCGCAATCGACCACGGTGGGCGCCGGCGCGGCACCCTGGCGCCCCACGATCCGCCGGCGGCGGAGCGGGCCGTCCGCGAACGCGCGCAGCCGCCCCGCACCGGCGGACACAGATCGGAGGATGGCACCCACCATGGATCGCAGCGAGATCGAACGGCTGATCGACGCGCACGGCATCGAGGTCGTGCGCGTGACGTTCAACGACAATGCCAACGTCGCCCGGGCGCGCAACATCCCGGCCCGGTTCTTCCGCGAGTCGGTCCTGGACCAGGGGGTCCAGTACCCCTCCGCGATGATGTCGGTCGACGCCGCGGGCAATTTCGTCCTGGCGGCGGGCGCGGGGTTTGCCGGCGGGTACGCCAGCTGGCTCCTGCGCGTCGATCCGTCCACGTTTGCCGTCGTGCCCTGGCTGCCGAAGACCGCCAGGGTCATCGCCGACCTGTGCACCCTCGACGGGACGCCGGTGCCCGTCGCGCCGCGCACCGTGCTTGGCCGCGTCCTGGCCGAGCTCGAGCAGGAGGGGCTGCGCGCCTATGGCGCCGCCGAGCACGAGTTCTATGTGTTCCGGCGCTTCGATGCCCAGGGCTACGAGCCGAGCTGGCAGGGCGTGCAGTGCTACTCCGAGGTCAAGCAGGCGGAGGTCGACGCCCTCCTGCACGACTTCACGATGAACCTCGCGGGGGTCGGCATCCACGCGGAGGCGGCCAACACCGAGTACGGCCCGGGCCAGTTCGAGATCTCGATCCAGCCCCGCTGGGGCATCGCCCAGGCCGACGCGTCGTTCACCTTCAAGGCGACCATCAAGGAGACGGCCGCACACCACGGCCTCCTCGCCACGTTCATGACCAAGCCCCTCAACGGGCGAAGCGGGAGCGGCTGCCACTTCCACCACTCGCTGTACGCCGGCGACACCGGCAAGAACGCCCTCTTCGACGCCGCCGATGCCCGCGGCCTGAGCACCATCGCCAAGCACTTCCTGGCCGGTCAGCTGCACCACAGCGCCGCCCTGTGCGCGCTCGCCAACCCCACCGTCAACTCCTACCGGCGCCTGCGGCCCTACACCTTCGCGCCGTCCAACGTCACCTGGGGGCTGGAGAACCGCATGTGCATGGTGCGGGTGCCGAACGCGCGGGGCGAGGGCACCCACTTCGAGAACCGGTTGCCGGGCGGCGACTGCAATCCCTACCTGATGATGGCCGCCGTGTACGCCGCCGGCCTGGACGGCCTGCGGCGGCGCCTGCCCCTGCCGGCCGCGGTGGAGGGCCAGGACGCCTACGCCCTCACCGACGCCCCCGCCCTGCCCAAGGGTCTGGGCGAGGCGCTCGATGCCCTGCGGGCCGACGAGGCGCTCACCGCCCTCCTCGGGGCGGAGTTCGTGCGCAGCTACACCGCCCTCAAGGCCCACGAACTCGCCCGCTTCGAGGATCATGTGACCGACTGGGAAGTGCAGGAGTACCGCGAGCTGTTCTGACGGGAGGCGAGGCCGTGGGCCTGATCGAGGGCGTGGACGAGGCGACCGCCACGGGTGAGGTACGTGCCCTGTTCGAGGAGATGAAGCGCGTTCGCGGCTGGGACCGGGTGCCCGTCATGTGGCGCATCATGGCCCTCCGGCCGGCCTACTTGCGGGCCACGTGGGAGAAGTACAAGGCCGTCATGCTCGAGGGATCCATGGACCTGCGGACCAAGGAGATGCTCGCGCTGACCGTGAGCATGGTGAACCGGTGCAGCTACTGCATCGACAGCCACTCGCTGGCCCTGCGCAAGATGGGCATGACCGACGCCGAGCTCATGGAGATGATGGGCGTCATCGACTTCTTCTCCAGCACCAACGCCCTCACGAGCGCCCTCAAGCTCGAGTTCGACGGACCGCCGACGACCGCCGCCGCCCGGTCATGACGGGCATCCGGCCCGCATAGGGAGGGCAAGGCCGCCGGGCCAGGCAGGAACCGTGCGTCCGGCCCCGAAATGCGCGCCGGTTCCGTCAGAATCTTGCGTCCATCCCCGACCCGGAGGGCGGACGACAAAGGGGGAGCCCCGATGAGCACGCCAACGCCGGTCAGACCGCCGCCCGAACCAGCCAGCGGCCGAGGCTACCGGCGAGACCTGGGCCTTTGGGCCGTCGTCTTTCTTGCCACGGGCGCCATCCTCGGACCGGCGGTCGGCTTCACGCCCGCGTCGGTCCTGGCGCTCGCCGGACCGGCCGGCATGCTGTCCTGGATCATCGCCTTCGTCCTCATCCTGGCGGTCGCCATGTCCTACGTGGAGCTCGGCACGATGTGGCCCCGCGCGGGCGGCGTCGCCTTCTATCCGGCCAAGAGCAGCGGGCCCGTCGTCGGCGTGATGAACGCCTGGGGCTCGCTCGTCGGCTACGCGCTGGCCGTGCCTTCGATCGTCGTGGCGGTGGTCGAGTACCTCAGTTACTGGTTCCCGTCCCTGTTCGCCCACGGTACGCTCACCGCGTCCGGGATCGCGTGGTCGATCATCGTCCTGGCCGCCGTCTTCGCCATCAATGCCATGCGCATCCGCTACATGGGACAAATCAACAGCGTTCTCACGGTCCTGACCATCATCGGCCTGGCCGTCATGTCGGTGGCCCTCCTCAGCCACTTCCACGCATCGAACTTCAGCCACTTCGGCGGCTTCGCGCCGTTCGGGTTCAACGGCCTGTTCCTCGCCATCGCGGCGACGATCTACGGCTACGGCGGCTTCCGCCAGCCGATCGACTACGCGGAGGAGGTGCACGACCCCGGCCGCACCATCCCCAAGGCGGTGTTCTACACCCTGGTCATCACGCTCGTCGTGTACTTCCTCGAGAGCCTGTCCTTCGCCGGCGCCATCAACTGGGCCGGCATGGGCCTGAAGGTCGGCAGCTGGGCGGGGCTCAACACGCTCGCCTACCCGTTCGTCTCGGTCGCGCACGGCGCGCTCCTGCCGACGATCGGCATTCTCGCCCTCATCACCACACTGATGGCGTCGTTCAAGGACGGCTACCTGTACTTCGGCGGCGCCAGCCGGGTCACGTACACCCTGGGCCGCTACGACGGCTACCTCCCGCCGATGTTCACGCGCATGACGGGCCAGGGCGTGCCGATCCTGTCGGGGGCGCTCGTGTTCGTCGTCTCGGCCCTGTACATCATCCTTCTGCCGTCCTTCTCGTCGCTCTTCCCGCTGGTGGCGAGCGCCCTTCTCCTCTCGTACGCGCCGGGTCCCCTCAGCCTGGCGATCTTCCGGGCCAAGTACCCGAACCAGGAGCGTCCGTACAGCCTGCCCGCGGCGCGGATCCTCGCCCCGTTCGCGTTCATCGTGTCCAGCCTCATGATCTACTGGTCGGGCTGGAACGCCGTCCACATCCTCATTCCCTCGGTGTTCGTCGGCCTGCTCCTCCTGTTCGTCTACGCGCGCCGGCGGCCGATCACGGCCGACGACGTGCGCAACGGGCTGTGGTTCCCCATCTTCCTCCTGGTCGTCATCGCCTACTCGTACATCGGCAGCACCAACTTCGGCGGCCGCAACGTCATCGGCTCGCCGTGGGACTCGGTGGTGTTCGCCGCGATCGCCCTCGCCTTCTACTTCTGGGGCTACGTCTCGGGCGTGCGCTACCAGGGCAACGCGGTGTTCGAGGACCCCCCCGCCGCGTAGCCGCACCCGCCTGAACAGGGCCGGACCCGCTCGGCGAGCGGGTCCGGCCCTGTTCGCCCGGCGCGGGCGGTCTCAGCCCGGCAGCGCCGCACCCGCATCCGCCAGCTCCAGCGCCTCGCCGAGCGCCATCTCGCGGGCGTCGCGGGCCTGGGCGAACACCGCGTCGAGGACAAACCCGTCCGGGCTGTGCAGGGTCGTCGTGACCATCGCCAGCCCGTCCACGCGCAGCTGCAGGCAGCGGTTCTCCGGGTTTCCGGCGTAGGCGACAAGGCGGCCGCCTGCCGACAGGGCCATGAGGTTCGCACCGCCGCCGAGCGTGCGGTGCACCTGGGCCAGCGCGTCTCCCGGACCGTCCCCGGCCTCGAGGCGGGACAGCCACAGGTGAAACCCCACCTCGCTGTCCGAAGTCCCCTCGAGCCGGTCGGCGAAAGCGCCGCGGTGTTCGCGATGCCGCTCCAGGTAGCCGTTGTGGGCGAACGCCCAGCCCTGCCCGGGGTCCAGGTAGGGCTGGCTGTTGGGCAGGCTCACGCTCGACATCAGGCTCGGGCGGCGCAGGTGAAAGAGCACGCGGCGGCTACGCGCGCCGGCCAGGACCTGGCGGGCGCGCTCGTCGCGGCGGATGCCGTCGGCGCACCGGTACCGGCGAACGCGCCCGCCATCCTCCCAGGCGACGCCCCAGCCGAAGCCGGCGATGCCCAGTTCATCGAGGAGCCGGGCCCAGCCCATGAGGTCGAGCAGAAAGACGGGTTCGGGGGCGGCGACGGCCAACATCTCGCACATGCGGCGGCGGTTCGCCGGCCGGCGGGCGATTCCTGCCCGCAGGCCCCCTGCGGCCGGTCGTCCGGCCCTACAGGCCGTAGAGGCGGATGGCGTTGTCGCGCAGGACCGCGCGGGCGGTCTGGGCTGCCTGGGCCGCGTCGATCTCGCCCGACGCCACCTGGTTGTCCAGCACCGCGCCGATCAGGCGGCGCCCCCACTTGGCCGAGGCCCAGTGGATCTCGGGCAGGATCGCGCCGTCCGAGCTGTACACGAGCCGCGATCCGGGTGCGACCGCCAGCGCCGCCCGCGTGCAGGCGGCCATCTCGGCGGCGCCCAGGAACGGGATGCCGTACGACAGGTCGAGGTAGACGTTTCCGTACAGCGAGGCCAGGACGGCGGCCTCGCGGGTGAACGGGTACGCCTCGTGGAGGAGGACGATCGGCAGGTCCCGCAGGTCTGCCTGCTCCAGGAGCCAGCGCAGGTGCAGGGGGTTGGCCAGGCGCAGGTCGGCGTCGGTATCGCCGTAGCCGGTGTGGAACTGGATCGGCAGGCCCTGGCGCGCCGCCTCCCGCAGGGCCTCGAGAAGAAGCGCGTCGAGCACCGCCTTGTCGGCCAGGCGCAGGCTGCCCTGGGTCTGGCCGTCCGTGCGCAGGCGGCTGTACGCGGCGACGGCGGTGGCCCGGGCCGGTTCCTGGATGTCGAGCCCGGTGCGGTAGGCGGCGACGCTCTTCAGGCCGACGTAGCCCTGGTCGCGCGCCCCCGCGACGACGGCGCGCAGCGCGGCGGCGGCCGCCTCCAGGGTCGGGTGGGCGAGGATCAGGTCCGCCATGAGGGGCTCGAGGCGAAGGATCGGGCGCACGCCCACGCCGGTGAGACGCGTCACGTCGGCCGCGGCGACGGTGCGCCGGCCGGGGCCGGGAAAGCCGGTGTCGACAAGCGCCGTCTCGATCCCCGCGTCCGCCCACAGGCGGGCCAGGGCTCGCTCCGGACCGAGCGCGCGGCGGGCCGCGAGCACCTCCTCCTCGGTCGCGCCACAGCCCAGGAGCTCCGCCAGGTCACGAACCATACGGCGATAGAACACGGTCGTCGTAACCGCCTCGCCCTGGATGCGCGGGTCGCCCGACTCGGTCAGCCAGCGCCGCCACGTGGCCGCGTCCTCGCCCGCGTCCGGCGCGACGGCATGGCAGTGCTCGTCGACCAGACGGATCTCCTTCAGGTCCACACCCACACCGGCTCCCCCCTTACCTGTTGGGCGTTTTCGCCCAGCGCGGGCAAAGCCCTTCGCGCCGCGGTGAAACAGCCCTTTCAGGGCCGCCGCCGGGCGGAAGGAGTCCAGCGCATCGGTCCGAATTTTGGGGGAATCGCCGCGGCCGGATGTCGACCGTCCGCCCGCGGCGACCGCTCCACTCTAGGTGCAAGGTGGGAATGGGATGGCCCTGCGCGGTTTCCTGCCCTCGATCGTCGCGGCAGGTGCCCTGGCCGCCACGCTGGCCGCCTCCGGCGGTGCCGGCGCCCTGGCCGCGGCCCACAAGGCGGCGGCCCTGAAGCCCGTGCATGGCGGCACGCTCATCCTGGCGCGGGCCGAGGATGCCGTCAGCTTCGACCCGATCGTGCCCAGCGACAACGGCTCGATCTGGACCATGCTCCTCATCTACGAACAGCTCGTGCGCCCGAACAGCGCCGGCACCGGCGTCACCCCCGACCTGGCGCAGAGCTGGACGATCACGAACGGCGGCAAGACGTACACGTTCCACCTCCGGCCGGGGGTCAAGTTCACGAACGGCATGCCCGTCACCTCGACCGACGTCGCCTGGTCGCTCAGCCGCGCCTTCCACTCGGCCAACTGGGGCTTTCTCTTCCCGGGCAAGACGCAGATCCTCACGCCCAATCCGGACACGGTCGTGTTCAACCTGTCCACGCCGGACACGGCGTTCGTCGCCAAGCTCGGCCTGTACGGCTGCTCGATCCTGCCCGAGAAGGTGTTTAAGGGCGCACCCGAGTCGGCCTTCGACCACCCGATCGGCTCCGGCCCGTTCGAGCTGCAGTCCTGGCAGCAGAACAAGCAGGAGGTCCTGGTGGCCAACCCCCACTACTGGGACAAGCCCTACCCGTACCTGTCCAAGGTGATCCTCGAGAACATCCCCAACGACAACACGCGCGTCCTGCTCGCCCGCACCGGCCAGGCGGGCGTCGTGACGGAAATCCCCTACAGCCAGATCTCGGCATTGCAGCACGTCCCCGGGCTGACCGTGAAGACGTACAAGGTCGGCCGGGTCGACATGATCCTGATGAACAACAAGGTCAAGCCCTTCAACGACCCCAACGTGCGCCTGGCGATCAACTACGCGATCAACCGCGAGGCCCTCATCCGCACCATCCTGTACGGCGTCGGCGCCCGGGCCAACGCCTTCCTGCCGCCGATGCTGTACAACTGCCCGCCGAGCGTGTGCAAGGGGTATGACCAGAACCTCGCCCTGGCCAAGAAGTACATGGCCAAGTCCTCGGTGCCGCACGGGTTCACGACCACGCTGCAGATCCAGGCCGGCCTCCAGGACGACGAGGAGGTCGCCACGATCGTCCAGTCCGAGCTGGCCCAGATCGGCATCAAGGTGAAGATCCAGCCGCTCGACATCGGCACGATCCTGACCAACAACACGGACGGCAAGTACCAGATGCAGAAGGGGTACATGACGACCGACATCATCGACCCCTCCGAGCTGACCCAGTTCGCCGGCGTGGGCGGCAGCGGCGACTACGCCATGTGGACGTTCTGGAACAGCCCCAAGCTCGACCGGCTGGCCACCCAGGTGAACGAGATCACCTCCACCAGCCAGCGCCAGAGCGAGTACTACCAGATCCAGAACATCTTCAACCAGGCCCCGCCCGTGGTCGACCTGTACTACCCGCCATCGGTCGCGGCGTTCCAGAACTACGTTCACGGCTTCTCCCTCCTGGAGACGTCGAACTACCAGCTGTGGAAGGTCTGGCTGAGCCCGCACTGAGCGAAGCGCACGCGCACGGCGGCGGCCGGCATAGCCGGGCGCCGTCTGTGCCAGGAAGGGGGCGACGACGGTGCAGAACCTGCGCTACGGCGTGCGGCGCCTCGCCCAGCTCGTGCCGACGCTGATCCTCGTGACGCTGTCGGTCTTCGTCCTCAGCCATCTGGCGCCGGGAAACCCGGCCCGCATCATTCTCGGCCAGCACGCCTACCCGGCCGCGATGCGCCAGCTCGAACGGGAGCTGGGCCTGAACGTGCCGCTGTGGCAGCAGTACCTGCTCTTCGTCTGGCACGCCGTCCACCTGAACCTGGGCATCTCCTACACCTACCGCACGCCGGTCGGCCCGATCATCGGCCAGCACATCGGCGTCACCGTCTACCTGGTCGTCCTGAGCATCGCACTGACGTTCGTGCTCTCGCTCGCCGTCGCGGTCGCCTCGGCGGTGCGCGTCGACGGCCTCGTCGACCACGTCGTGCGGGTCGCCGCGATGGTCATGTTTGCGATGCCGCCGTTCTGGATCGGGATCATGCTCATCCTCCTCCTGGCCGTGGACGTGCCGCTCCTCCCGGTGGAGGGCTTCGGCGGCTCGGCCGGGTCCGACCTGTACCATCTCGTCCTGCCCGTCCTGACCGTATCGGCGGGCCTGATCGTGATCATCGTGCGGCCGCTGCGGGCGAAGATCGTCCAGATCCTCTCCACCGACTTCGTCGACGCCGCCCGGGCCCGCGGTCTGAGTCCGTCGCGCATCGTCTGGCGCCACGTGGTGCCCAACGCGCTCATCTCGACGGTCACCCTGCTCGCCTTGAACCTGGGCTACCTGCTCGGCGGCACCGTGATCGTGGAAAACGTGTTCGGCCTGCCCGGCCTCGGCCAGCTCCTGGTCCAGTCGGTCGAGGCGCGGGACTATCCGGTCGTCGAGGGCCTGGCCCTGTTCTTCGCCCTCGCCGTGATCGCGGTGAACTTCCTCGCCGACATCGCCTACACGCTTCTCGACCCACGGGTGTCGCTCGAGTGAGGTGGCGTTGATGGCGGCCGATGTCGCGGCGCCGCCCCTGTCCGCTCCGCCCCCGACCGCCGGGCGACTGCGCATCCGTTGGCGCTTCCTGTCCCTTGGCACGCGCATGTGGCTGGGTCTGGGCCTGATCGCCCTCGTGCTGGTGTTCGCGATCGCCGTTCCGCTCGCGAGTCCGGCCAACCCCGACGCCCTGAACCCGATTGCGGCGATGCTGCCGCCCTCCTGGGCCCACCCCTTCGGCACCGACCAGTACGGGCGTGACCTGTTCCTGCGCGCCGCCTACGCCGCTCGCCTCGACCTCATGTTCGGCACGGTGCCGGTCGTCGCGTCGGCCATCCTGGGCGGCACCCTGGGCCTCCTCGCCGGCTACCTGGGCGGTTGGACGGAGACCGTCGTGATGCGCCTCGTGGACGTCATGGTGGCCTTCCCGTACCTGGTCCTGGTGATCGTCATCATCGCCATCCTCGGTCCCGGCGTAAACGGGATGATGATCGCCATCGTCATCGTCGACTGGACCGTCTACGCCCGCCTCGTGCGGGGCGAGGTCCTCGTCGTGCGGCGCCTCGACTACGTCACGGCGGGCAGGCTGCTCGGGTTCGGGCCGGGCCGGATCATGCTCCGCCACGTCCTGCCGAACGTGATCACGCCCGCCCTCGTCTACTCGATGGTGGACGTGGTGAACACCATCCTGGTCGCGGCCAGCCTGAGCTTTCTCGGGCTGGGGGTGCAGCCGCCCACGCCGGAGTGGGGCGCGATGATCGCGGACGGCCAGAACTTCATCTTCCAGGCGTGGTGGATGACGGTGATGCCGGGCATCGCCCTCGTCGCCACCGGTGTCGGCCTGTCCCTCGTGGCCGACGGCCTGGCGGAGGTGATCGAAGGTGGCTAGCGCACCCGCCCTGCTCGAGATCGAGGACCTGCGGGTGACGATCCGCGCCCGCCACGGTACGGTCTATCCGCTTCGCTCGATCGGCCTCACGCTCGGGCGCGGCGAGCGCCTGGGCGTCGTCGGCGAGAGCGGCAGCGGCAAGAGCGTCATGTGCCGGTCGATCCTGCGTCTGCTCCCGCCCGCGCGCACGCGCACCGAGGGGGTCGTGCGGTTCGACGGCCGCGACCTGGTCCGGCTGCCCGAACGGGAACTCGCCAAGGTGCGCGGACGCCAGGTGAGCATGATCCTCCAGGACCCGCTTACGGCCCTGAACCCCGTCCTGTCCACGTTCCGGCAGATCGCCGAGCCGCTCGTCCTGCACCGCGGCCTGCGCGGCGCTCGTCGAGACGGTCGTCGCCCACCTGCGCGAGGTCGGGATCGGCGACCCCGAACGCGTGATGGCGAGCTTCCCGCACCAGCTGTCGGGTGGCATGCGTCAGCGCGTCCTGATCGCCGCCGCCGTCGCCTGCGACCCCCGCCTTCTCCTCGCCGACGAGCCCACGACGGCGCTCGACGTCACGGTGCAAAGCCAGATCCTGCGCCTCATCCGCCGCCTGTCCGAGGAGCGCGGGATGGCCCTGATCCTCGTCTCGCACAACCTCGGCGTCATCGCCCAGACGTGCCAGCGCATCGTCGTCATGTACGCGGGTCAGGTCATGGAGTCCGGGCCGACCGAGGCCGTCCTCCAGACGCCGCGCCATCCCTACACGGTCGGCCTGATGCGCTCCGTCCCGCGGGCCGACCGCGACGTCGACGAGGATCTGCCCGGGATCGCCGGCCTTCCGCCCGACCTTCGCCAGCCGCCGGCGGGCTGCCCGTTCCGCCTTCGCTGCCCCCACAGCGCGCCGGTGTGCGAGACCGCCGACGTCAGCCGGACCCTGGCCGAGGTCGCGCCGGGGCACATGACGAGCTGCGTGCGGGCCGCCGAACTGGGGGTGCTTCACCGATGAGCGCGTCGGCGCCCCTCGTCGAGATCGAAGACCTGCGCGTCGCCTTCCCCCTGCACCGCTCGCTCACGGACGTCGTGCGCCGGCAGCCGGCCCGGGCCGTGCACGCGGTCGACGGGGTCGGCCTGGCGATCCGCCGCGGCGAGACGCTGGGGCTGGTCGGCGAGTCGGGCTGCGGCAAGACGACGCTCGGCCGGGCGCTTCTCGGCCTGGTTCCACCGACCGGGGGCGAGGTGCGGTTCGACGGCCAGTCGGTCGCCACACTCGAGGGCGACGCCCTGACCCGGTTCCGGCGGCGCGCCCAGCTTGTCTTCCAGGACCCCTTCTCGTCCCTGAATCCGCGCATGCGCGTGGGCGAGGCGATCGCCGAGGTGCTGCGCGTCAACCGCATCGTCGCCCCCGGCGGGGAGGCGGCGCGGGTGGCCGAACTGTTCACGCGGGTAGGCCTTCGCCCCGAGGACGCGGCCAAGATGCCGCGCGCCTTTTCCGGCGGCGAGCGCCAGCGCGTCGTGATCGCCCGGGCCCTGGCGATGAGTCCCGACTTCCTCGTCGCGGACGAGCCGGTGAGCGCCCTCGACGTGAGCGTGCAGGCCCAGGTGCTCAACCTCATGCGACGCCTGCGGGCCGAGATGCACCTGACCATGCTGTTCATCTCCCACGATCTGGCCGTTGTCCGCTATGTGGCCGACCGCATCGCCGTCATGTACCTGGGCCGGGTGATCGAGTTGGGCGACCGGGCGCAGGTCTTCGACGCCCCCCGCCATCCCTACACGATGGCGCTCCTGCGCTCGGTGCCGACCCTCACGCCGCGTCCGATCGAGGCCGCGGTGCAGGGCGACCCGCCCAGCCCGATCGACATCCCGACCGGCTGCCGCTTCGCCTCGCGCTGCCCGTTCGCGGTCGACCGCTGCCGCGCCGAGGACCCGCCGCTACGCGCTGCCACCGGCGGCGGCCTCGTCGCCTGCCACTTCGCCGAAGCCATCACCGCCGGTGCCGGCACACCGCTTGCCGGCTCGCCGCGGTAAGGAGGGGTCCTGATGCGCGTCCTGATCTCCGTCGACATGGAGGGCATCTCAGGCGTCACCGGTCGCGACGACGTCAATCCGGGCACGGCCGCCTACGAGCGCTTCCGCCACCGCATGACCGCGGAGGCGAACGCCGCCGTGCGCGGCGCCTTTGCCGGCGGTGCCGACTCCGTGGTGGTGAACGATTCGCACGACGGGATGCGCAACGTCCTGTACGAAGAGCTCGACCCCCGGGCCGAACTCATCTCCGGGTTCAACAAGCCGCTCAGCATGGTCCAGGGGGCCGAGGGGGCGCATGCCGCCATCTTCGTCGGCTACCACGCCTGGGCCGGTACCGCCCAGGCGATCCACGACCACACCATCTCCGGCCGCCACTGCTACCATTGGTCGCTGGGCGGCACACGGGTCGGCGAGTCCCAGCTGAACGCCGCGATCCTCGGCCACTTCGGCGTGCCGGTGGTACTGGTCTGCGGCGACGACAAGCTGGCCGGCCAGATCGCCCAGACCCTTCCCCAGGCCCGCCGGGTGATCGTCAAGCATGCCCTCGACGTGACCACGGCGCGCTCGCTGCCCCGCGACGAGGTGCTCGCCCTGATCGAGCAGGAGGCCAAGGCTGCCGTCGCCGGCGCCTCGGCCGTGAAGCCGGTCCAGATCTCGGGCCCGCAGACGATCCGCATCCAGTTCGTCAAGGCGGGCTACGCCGAGTCCGCCTGCCGCTGGCCGACGGTGGTGCGCGTCGACGACCTCACGGCCGAGGTGACCGGCGCGGACATCGTCGAGGCCTGGCGCATGGCCGATGCCATGGTCGCGCTCGCCGCCGCCGGCGAGCACTAGGCGCCCCCTCCGCCCCGCCCGATCCCGCCGCGTCCTCTTCCGCCTTCGTGCCTACCGTCAGGAGGTCATGCCCTTGCGACTCCAGCGCGTTCGACTGCGGACCCTGACCATGCGCCTGAAAGCGCCGTTCGTCACCAGCTTCGGCAGCCAGCAGGGGCGCCGCTTCATCCTCGTCGAGGCCGACCTGGACGGCGTCACCGGCTACGGCGAGGTCACCGCGTTCGGGGCGCCGCTATACAACGAGGAGTTCACCGACTCCGCGTTCCTCGTCCTGCGCGACTACCTGATCCCCCGCCTCCTCGGCGAGGAGATCGAAAGCCCCTCCGACGTGGTCGGCCGGCTGTCGTTCGTGCGCCGCCACAACATGGCCAAGGCCGGCCTGGAGGGCGCGATCTGGGACGCCTTCGCCCGTGCGCAGGGCGTCCCGCTGTGGCAGGCGCTCGGCGGCGAGCGCCGGCCGATCCCGGTCGGCGTGTCGATCGGCATCCAGTCCTCGCCTGCGGAGCTCGTGCGGGTGGCATCCGCGTTTCACGCCCAGGGCTACCGGCGGCTCAAGCTGAAGATCGAGCCGGGGCGCGACATCGCGTTCGTCGCGGCGGTGCGCGAGGCGCTGCCCACGGCCCAGATCATGGCCGACGCGAACTCCGCCTACACGCTTGCGGACGCCGACCATCTGGCCCAGCTCGATCCCCTCGACCTGATGATGATCGAGCAGCCCCTGTCGCACGACGACATCTTCGACCACGCCGAGCTGCAGCGCCGGCTGCGCACGTCGATCTGCCTCGACGAGAGCATCCACACGCCGGCGGACGCGGCCCTGGCGATCCGTCTGGGCAGCTGCCGGATCATCAACATCAAGGTCGGCCGGGTGGGCGGCCTCGAGCACGTCCGCACGATCGAGCGCCTGTGCCGCGAGGCGGGCGTGCCGGTGTGGTGCGGCGGCATGCTCGAGTCGGGGATCGGCCGGGCGCACAACGTGGCGCTCGCGTCGCTGCCCGGCTTCACCCTGCCTGGCGACACGTCGGGTAGCGACCGGTACTGGGACAAGGACATCGTCGAGCCCCCGGTCACCGTCTCGCCGGACGGCACGATCACCCTGCCGGACGGCCCGGGCATCGGCTACGCGCCCGACCTCGGGACGATCGAAGCGCTGACCGAGAGCGTCGTGACGCTCGGCGGCTGACCGACAGACCCGCAGACCGACAGACCGGTCGTGTAGAAGGGAGACGGACGATGGCGAACGAGGACCTGCCTTTTCCCCCCTTCCCCCACGTCCCCGGCACCGACGGGGCCGCGGCCGCGCCGCGCGAGCGCGTAGCCCAGCTCATGGCGCAGGCGCTGCCGTTCGCGGAGGTCGAGGTGCCGATGCGCGACGGCGTCACGCTGGCGGCCGACCTGTACCTGCCCGAAGGGGCGGACAGGCAGGCGCCGGTGCCGTGCGTCGTCCTCGGCACGCCGTACGACAAGCGCTCGCCGATGCACGCCCCCGAGGCCCTCATGTACCGCAACCACGGCTACGCCTTCCTCACCTACGACTGCCGGGGCAGGGGCAAGTCCGAGGGGCTCTGGCGGGCGTTCGTCCAGGACGGGCCGGACGGCTACGACGTGGTCGAGTGGGCGGCCGCCCAGCCCTGGTGCGACGGCAACGTAGGCACCACCGGCCTGAGCTACAGCGGCTGGAACCAGTGGGCGACGGCCCGGGAGCGCCCGCCCCACCTGCGGGCCATGGTGTCGTCGGCCGCAGCCGGCCGCTGGCAGGAGGAGATCCCGTATACCTTCGGCGTGTTCCAGCTGTACTTCGCCTACTGGGTGTACGCCACCCGGCGACGCGTGATGGCCGACGGCGGCCTCGTCGACTGGAACGAGACCCTGCGCATGCTGCCCGTGACGAGGCTCATGGACAGCCTCGGCGCGGTCGGCCCGACCTGGCCCGACATGCGCGACCACCCCGACCTTGACGCGTTCTGGCGGGCCCTGCGCCTCGATGACGATTACGCGTCGATCGACCTGCCGGTGCTGCACGTGAACGGTTGGCACGACCTCGAGGACCTGCTCGGCGGCTTCGCCCACTACGAGGGCATGGCCAGCCGCTCGCCGGCCCGCGCCCGCCAGCAGCTCATCGTCGGCCCCTGGCCGCACGTCGGCACGCGCTGGCCGTCGCGCCGGTACGGTGGCGTCGACTTCGGCCCAGATGCGGCGGTCGACATGGACCTCGTCCACCTGCGCTTCTTCGACCGCTGGCTGAAGGGCATCGACAACGGTGCCGACCGCGACCCGGCGGTGCGCATCTTCGAGATGGGCACCAACGTGTGGCGCAGCCTGCCGGCCCTGCCCCCGACCGAGGAGGCGTCGTGGTACCTGCACCACGACGGCGACGCGGGCGCCCTCTCGCCCGTGGCGCCCGCGCACGACGAGGGACCGCGCGCGTACCGCTACGACCCGAACGACCCGGTGACGACCCCGCTGGACTTCGCCCGCCTGTCGTTCGACGAGCCGCCGCTCGACCAGGCCTACGTCGAACGACGCGGCGACGTCCTCGTCTACACCAGCGCCCCGCTCACGGACGAGGTGGCCGTAGCCGGCTGGCCGCACCTGGATCTGTGGGCGGAGACCGACGGCGACGACACCGACTGGCACGTGCGCCTGACCGACGTCGGCCCCGACGGCGTGTCGGTACGGGTCAGCGCCGGCTGCCTGCGCGCCGCCTGCCGGGACAGCCTGCGCCAGCCGCGACCGGTCGTGCCTGGCGAGGTCACCCGCTACGACGTCGAGCTCGGCCCGGTGACGCACGCCTTTCTTCCCGGGCACCGGATCCGGGTCGTCGTCACCTCGAGCGACTTCCCGTGGTTCGCGCGCAGCATGAACCGGTTCGGTCCGGTGGTCCGGCTCGACGATCCGCGCGTGGCCGAGAACGCGGTGCATCATGCGCCCGGGCACGCGTCGCGTCTGCGTCTGCCGGTGTGGCGACGAGGAGGGCGCGGGTGAGCGCCGCGAACCCACCCGACGACTTCGATGCCGGCATCGCGCGCGACGGCATCGTCTTTCGCGCCCTGCACACACCGACCGAGATGGCCGAGGTGGTGGCGCTCCAGATCGAGACCTGGGGGCCGGCGGACTGCACGCCGGCGAACCAGCTTGTCATCTCGGTGAAGAGCGGCGGCCACGTGCTCGGGGCGTTCGATGGCACCACCCTGGTCGCATTCCTGTACGGCTTTCCCGCCGTCGTGCCGGGCGCAGCGCCCTGGCTCGCGTCGCACATGCTCGCCACCCGGCCCTCGCACGCCAGTCGCGGCGTGGGGCGCACGCTCAAGTGGCTCCAGCGCGACTGGGCCCTGGCGCGCGGGTTCCGGCGCATCACCTGGACCTTCGACCCGCTCGAGGCGCGCAACTGCCACCTGAACCTCAACGTCCTCGGCGCGACGGCGCCCGAGTACATCGTCGACTGCTACGGCCACATGGACGACAAGCTCAACCGCGGCCTGCCCTCCGACCGGTTCATGGCCCACTGGGATCTCGACGGCGAGCGGGTCAAGACCGCACGCGAGGGGCAGGCGCGCTGGCGCGACGGCGAGCGGGTGCGCATCCCGACCGATTTCCAGGCGCTGAAGCGGACCGACATCGACGAGGCGCTGCGCGTGCGCGAGGCGGTGCGCGAGCAGATCCTGCCCCTGATCGCGCGCGGGCTTGCGGCTTCCGCCCTGGACCGGACGACCGGCGAAGTTGTGTTCACGCCGCGCGGCGGCGCGGCCGAATTGTGACACCTTCGCACGAACCTCTTTGCTGTTTCTAGGGATTGCCTAGGTCGACGCTAAGGGCGCCCGCGCACACTGGACATGCACGCAGGACCGCTAGGAGGTGGGAGCAAGCTTGACCCGATGACGCACCCGCTCCCGCGGCGGACCTCGCGACGGTGCCTGAGGCGAGGCACGACGGCGCGAAAGCGGTCCGGCGCGCGACCGGGAAGAGGTAGACGCGAACGGACGTCCGGCGGACGGCGACACCGCCGCGACGACCCCGACGATCGGCCGGACGGCGACACCGCCGCGACGACCCCGACGATCGGCCGGACGGCGACACCGGCCCGATCGTCACCCAAGAGCCCGGGCGGACGGCGACACCGCCGCGGGCAGGCTCCGAGGCGACCGGCGGAAGGCGACACCGCCGCGGCGCCGCAGAACCGAAGGCTCGGAACGCATCCTCCTCCAACACAACGCGCGACGGGCGGCACCACCGGGAAGGTGCCGCCCGTCGCGCGTGTTGGCCCGCCCGCATGGCGCACCGTCCTCGGTGTGCCACCCGGCTGGGCGGTCGGTTCCCACACGGTCGGACGCCCTCGCCAAAACCGACCGCTTATGCCATATGTAGCCCATGAGACGCGTCGGGCTGGGGGAGCTTCGCCAGCGGGCCAGCACCTTGCTTCGTCAGGTGGAAGCCGGCGAGACCATCGAGGTCACGGATCGTGGCCGACCCGTCGCCGTCCTCGCGCCCGTGCCCGCAGGTAGTCCGCTCGAGCGGCTGCCCGCCACGGGCGATGTCCAGCGCGCGCGCGGCGACCTGAGCGAGTTGCCGCCACCCCTCGCGCCCCGGAGCACCGAGCGGCCCTCCCAGGTGCTGGCCCGCCTGCGCCGCGACGAGCGCTAGTGGCCGCCACGTATGTGGACTCGACGGCCATCGTGAAATTGGTCGTGGCCGAACCGGAGTCCGTGGCGCTGCGGGCGTATCTTCGACGTCGTCGACCGCTGGTGGTCAGTGCGCTTGCTCGCACCGAAGTGCTCCGCGCGCTCCTTGCGGAAGGCGACGACGCGGTCGGCCGAGGGCGTGCCGTGCTGGCGCGCCTCGACATCGTACGCATCAGCGACCGAATCCTGGACGTCGCGGGGACGCTGCGCCCGCCCGCCGTCCGGTCGCTGGACGCGCTCCACCTCGCGACCGCCCTCGATCTTGGGTCGGATCTCGTCCGCCTAGTCACGTACGACGTGTGCATGGTCGACGCCGCGAAGGGCCTCGGGCTGCGTCCGTACAGCCCGTCGTAGCCGGTCGGTGGCGGCGGCGCTCGGGCGGTCGACGAGCCGCCGCAGGTCCAATTGACAGTCAAGGCAGTTGCGCCGAGACTGGCGGCATCCGGTCGAAGGAGGCTGTGAATGCACAGGCTCGTCGGGTTCCTGCGGCCGTACCGCGCCCTCATCGGCCTCGCGCTGGTGCTGACGTTCGGCCAGACCCTGCTCAACCTGTACCTGCCCAACCTGATGTCGGACATCGTGGACACCGGCGTCCTGCGCGGCAACCTGCGCTACATCCTCGACACGGGTGCGTGGATGCTGGTCGTCGCCTGCCTGGCCGGCGGCGCGTCGATCGCCTCCAGCTACTACGGCGCGCGGGTAAGCGCGTTCTTCGGCCGCGACGTGCGGGCGCGCCTGTTCAGCCACGTCGAGCACTTCACCCTGGCCGAGTTCGACCAGGTCGGCACGTCGTCCCTGATCGTCCGGACGACCAACGACGTGTGGCAGGTGCAGCAGCTCGCCTACATGCTCCAGATCATCGTCATGGGCCCGCTCACCGCGATCGGCGGCATCGTCCTGGCCGTGGCCACCGATGCGTCGCTGTCCTGGGTGCTGGCGATCCTGGTGCCGCTCATGGGGCTTGTCATCCTGGCCGTCATGCGGCCGGGCATCGCCCTGTTCGGCAGCGTGCAGCGCAAGCTGGACCGGCTCAACCTGGTCCTGCGGGAGAACCTTACGGGCGTCCGGGTCGTCCGGGCGTTCGACCGTACCCGCTTCGAGGCGGGGCGCTTCGACGAGGCGAACGCCGACCTGACCCAGACCCAGGTGCGGGTCTACCAGCTGATGGCGTTCCTCTGGCCCGCCGTGATGCTGATCATGAATCTGTCCACCGTGCTCGTCATCTGGTTCGGCGGCTTCCAGGTGAACGCCGGCACGGTCCAGATCGGTCAGCTGATGGCGTTCATCCAGTACATGACCCAGATCATGTTCTCGGTCCTCATGATGTCGATGGTGATGTTCCAGGTCCCGCGGGCGCTGGCCTCGGCCGACCGCATCGGCAGCGTCCTCGAGATGCGCCCCGCGTTTACGGACCCGGACGGCGACAGCGCCCGGTCGCCCGCGCCCGAGGGCCGGGTCGAATTTCGCGACGTCACCTTCCGCTACCCCGGCGCCGAGGAGGCCGCCCTGTCCGGGGTCAGCTTCACGACGTCGCCCGGCACCGTCACCGCGATCATCGGCGGCACCGGCTCGGGCAAGAGCACGCTCGTGCACCTCATCATGCGCTTCTACGACGTCGAGCAGGGCGCGGTCCTCGTGGACGGGGTCGACGTCCGCGCCATGACGCAGGAGGACCTGCGCCGGCGCATCGGCTACGTGCCGCAACGGGCGGTCGTGTTCGCCGGCAGCATCCTCGAGAACATCCGCTACGGCGACCTCGGGGCGAGCGAGGACGAGGTTCGCGCCGCCGCCGCGGTGGCCCAGGCGGCGGAGTTCATCGATGCGACGCCGCAAGGCCTCGAGGCGCCCGTCACGCAGGGCGGCCACAACCTGTCGGGCGGTCAGCGCCAGCGCCTGTCCATTGCGCGCGCGATCGCCCGCCGGGCGCCGCTGTACATCCTCGACGACAGCTTCTCCGCCCTCGACTTCGCCACCGACGCCCGCCTGCGCACCGCCCTGCGCCGCCGCCTCGACGGCGCCAGCCTCCTCATCGTTGCCCAGCGGGTCGGCACGGTCATGGACGCCGACCAGATCCTCGTCATGGACGACGGGCGCCTCGTCGGCCAGGGCCGCCACGACGAACTCGTGGCCACCTGTGCCGTCTACCGCGAGATCGTGCAGTCGCAGCTGCGTCCGGAGGAGATCGCATGAGCGCCATGCAGCGCGGCGGTCCGGCCGGCCAGCGCGGCGGCTGGGCCGGCCGGGGCGGGCCGATGGCCGGCCTGTCCATGCCGGTCGAGAAGGCGCGCGACCCCGGCGCCACGGCACGCCGGCTCCTCGCCTACTTCCGGCCCCATGCGCCACGGCTCGTCCTCATCGTCCTGGCCGCGGCGGCGAGTTCGCTGTTCGGCATCTTCGCGCCGCGCCTGCTCGGCAACATCACGACCGACCTGTTCGACGGGTTCGTCGCCCACCGCGTGGGCGGCGGTGTCGACTTCCACCTCGTCTTCCGCCTCGTCGCCGACCTGGCCGCGCTGTACGTCTTCGGTTCGGCGTTCAGCTGGGTCCAGCAGTACCTCATGGCCGGCCTTGCCCAGCGCGTGCTGTACGCCGTGCGGCGCCAGGTCATGGACAAGTTCGGCCGCCTGCCGATCGCCTACTTCGACGCCCATCCCTACGGCGAGATCCTGAGCCGGGTCGTAAACGACTTCGACAACATCTCGAGCACCTTGTCGCAAAGCCTGACCCAGTTCATCACCTCGGCCATTACCTTCGTCGGCGTGATCGTCATGATGCTGTCGATCAGCTGGCTCATGACCGTCGTGATCGCGCTCACCCTGCCGCTCAGCCTGCTCGTCACGCGGGTGATCGCGCGCCGCTCGCAGCGCTACTTCCTCCAGCGCCAGGAGCGGCTGGGGATCCTCAACGGGCACGTCGAGGAGATGTACACCGGGCACGTCATCATCAAGGCGTTCGGCCATGAGCGGCGGGCGATCGACCAGTTCGACGCAATGAACGAGGCGCTCACCGACTCCACCTGGAAGGCCCAGTTCATGACCGGGATCATCATGCCGATGATGGGCGTGATCGGGAACATCGGCTACGTGCTGGTCAGCGTCATCGGCGGCATCCTGGTCACCCGCCGGGTGATCCAGATCGGCGACATCCAGGCCTTCATCCTGTACGCGCGCCAGTTCTCCATGCCGATCACCCAGCTGGCCAGCATCTCGAACAGCATCCAGTCGGCGCTGGCGTCGACGGAGCGCGTGTTCGAGATCCTCGACGAGCCCGAGGAGGTGGCCGAGCCGCAGGCGCCGGCCGTTCTCGAAGCGCCGCGCGGCGAGGTGACGCTGCGCGACGTGGGCTTCCGGTACGTCGCCGACAAGCCGCTCATGAGCGACCTCACGGTACACGTCCCGAGCGGCCTCACCGTCGCCATCGTCGGTCCGACCGGCGCCGGCAAGACGACCCTCGTCAACCTGCTCATGCGCTTTTACGACGTGGACGCGGGCGCGATCGAGGTGGACGGCGTCGACATCCGGGCGATGCGCCGCGCGGACCTGCGCCGGATGTTCGGCATGGTCCTCCAGGACACATGGCTGTTCAGCGGCACGATCCGGGACAACATCGCCTACGGGCGCGACGGCGCGACCGACGAGGAGGTCTACGCGGCGGCGCGCACGGCCCATGCCGACCACTTCGTCCGCACCCTGCCGCTGGGCTACGACACGCTCCTCAACGAGGACGCATCGAACCTGTCGGAAGGCCAGCGCCAGCTCCTGGCGATCGCCCGGGCCGTGCTGGCCGACCCGCCGATCCTGATCCTGGACGAGGCCACCTCGAGCGTGGACACCCGCACCGAGATGGCGATCCAGAGCGCGATGCGAAGCCTCATGCGCGGCCGCACGAGCTTCGTCATCGCCCACCGGCTGTCGACGGTGCGCGACGCCGACCTGATCCTGGTCGTGAGCCACGGCCAGGTCGTCGAGCAGGGCACGCAGGCCCAGCTTCTCGCCCGCGACGGTCTGTTCGCGCACCTGTACCGCAGCCAGTTCGCCGGCCAGGCGCTCGAGACCGAGGCGGTCGGCTGACGCGGGCGGTGCCGCTTCCCACGGCGAGGCGCCCGGCCGATCGGCCGGGCGCCTCGCACGCTCGCGTCGTCTAGGACGCGGTGGTCGTCTCCGGCGAACCCGCGGACCCGTCCAGCGTGGCCAGCGGCACCTCGGACGGCGTCACGGACGGCACCGGTGCGGCCGGCGCCGGCGCGGTCGCCGCCAGCGGCACCTCAGACGGTGCGGCAGCCGCAGCCGCAGCCATCGTCGCCGGCGACGGCGGCGGCGTAACGACCGCAGGCTGCGGCGCAGCCTGGTACGGGTGGGTGACGGTGGTCGGCCGGACCAGGTTGTCGACCGAGAAGTTCTGCTGGTTGAATGCGGTCGTGACACCGCTCGTCGCCTCGCGGAACTCGCGCAGCGACTTGCCCAGTCCGGCGCCCAGCTCGGGCAGGCGCTTGGGGCCGAACACGAGCAGGGCGATCCCGAGCACGATGATCAGGTGCACCGGGGTCAACAGGTCGCCCACCAGTCCACCTCCGCCCTTCGTCGCCCCTGCGCGGCAGGGGCGAAGCCTGCGGTCAACCTAGCACCCGCGCCCGGTTGCGTCAACGCCGCAGCGCCCGCCGGCTCCTGCAGGGACACGCGCGTCGAAGGCGAACGCCACGATGTTCCAGGGGTTCGGATCCGGGGCCGGCCGGTCGCACAGGCCCGATCCGTCGTGCGGCCGGGCCCAAGCAGGCAAGGAGGCGGCAGCAGGTTTGGCCACGACCTTCACATTGAACGGCACTAAGGTAACCACCCAGGCCGAAGCCAGCACACCACTTTTGTACGTGCTGCGGGACGAGTTCGAGGTCAACGGGCCGCGGTTCGGCTGCGGCCTCGACCAGTGCGGTGCCTGCACCGTCCACGTCGGCGCCGGCGCCGTGCGCTCGTGCAGCTACCCGGTATCGGCCGTCGCGGGCGAAAAGGTCACCACGCTCGAGGGCCTGGGCACGCCGGACAAGCCCCATCCCCTGCAGACCGCGTTCGTCGACCAGCAGGCGGCGCAGTGCGGCTACTGCACCAACGGCATGATCATGCAGGCGGCGGCGTTCCTCGCCCAGACGCCCAAGCCGAGCGAGGACGAGATCCGCAGCGCCATGCAGTACAACCTGTGCCGGTGCGGCACGCACCTGCGGTTCATCCGCGCGATCCAGCAGGCCTCCGGCCAGGAGGTGACGGTGTAGCCATGGCCATCCACGAAAAGGAAATTACGCGCAAGGAGTTCCTCCAGGGCGCCGGCCTCCTGGTCGTCGGCTTCAGCCTGCTCGGTAGCGTCGTCGGCGCGGTGCCCGCCGCGGCGGCGGCTCGCCCGGAGGGTGCGCTGCGCCCCGAGGCCGGCCCCCCCGCCGGCCCGTTCGTCCCGCCCGACATCAAGGGCACCCCGTCGATCGACGCCTGGCTGTCGGTCGACGCGAACGGCAACGTGAACATCTTCAGCGGCAAGGTCCGGCTCGGCCAGGGCACGGGCATCGCGTTCGAGCAGATCGTCGCGGACGAGCTCTACGTGCCGCTGTCGCAGATCGCCGGCATCACCATGGGCACCACCGGCCTCACGCCCAACGAGGGCTACACGGCGGGCAGCACCTCGGTCATGATCGGCGGCATGTCGCTGCGCTACGCCGCCGCGACCGCCCGCCAGCAGCTGATCAGCCTGGCGGCGACCCAGTGGAACGTCGACCCGAGCACGCTGTCCACGTCCGGCGGCATGGTCACCGGCGGCCCGAACGGCGCCACCGCCACGTACGGCAGCCTGATCGGCGGCAAGAAGTTCAACATCACGTTCAACCCGGCCAGCCTGCCGATCCTGCGCGACCCGTCCACGTACGAGTACGTCGGCAAGCCGGAGCAGCGTCTGAGCATCCCGGCCATGATGTTCGCGAACGAGCCGTACTACCTCCACAACATGCGCCTGCCGGGTATGCTGCACGGACGCGTCGTGCGCCCGCCGTCGCCCAACGCCCAGCTGCTCGGCCTCGACGAGACCAAGGCCAAGGCCATCCCCGGCGTCGTCAAGGTGGTCAAGAACGGCAGCTTCGTCGGCGTCATCGCCGAGAACGAGTGGGCCGCGATCCAGGCCGCCGAAGCGCTCAAGGCCGGCGCCACCTGGGGCCAGACCAACCGGTACCCGGCCATGGCGGACATCAACACGTACCTGCGCACGGCCCTGCACCAGGACATTCAGGAGCTCGACACGCAGACCGTCGACAAGGCCCTGGCCGGCGCCACCACCCGCGTCAAGGCGGACTACAGCGTGCCGTACCTGGCTCACGGCTCGATCGGACCGTCCTGCTCGATCGCCTGGCTGCACGACGGCAACCAGTGGACGATCTACGACGGAACCCAGGGCCCGTACCCCGACCAGGGATCGCTGGCCGCGCTCGTCGGCACCAGCCCCGCCAACGTCCAGGTCATCTCCATGCCGGCGGCCGGCTGCTACGGCCACAACGGCGCCGACGACGTGAACGCGGACGCCATGCTCATGGCCCAGGAGGTGCCCGGCACGCCGGTGCGCGTCCAGTGGATGCGGTCGGACGAGTTCCAGTGGGAGCCCTACGGCAGCGCCATGTCGTTCCGCCTCGAGGGCGGCCTCGACGCGAACGGCAACCTCGTCGCCTGGGACCACGACATCTGGACCGCGACCTACTCGACCCGGCCCAACGGCCAGGCCGGGTGGCTGCTCGCCGGATGGTACATGAACAACCCGCAGCCGATGCCGGCGCCCGGGCCCCTGGGCGGCGACCGCAACGCGGTGCCGTACTACACCCTGGCCAACGCCCGCATCTACTGCCACGTGATCGAGAACTCGCCCCTGCGGGTATCGGCGCACCGTACCCTGGGCGCGTTCCGCAACATCTTCGCGATCGAGTCGTTCATGGACGAATTGGCGGCCGCGGCCAAGGCGGACCCGGTCCAGTTCCGCCTGAAGTACCTGACCGACCCGCGCGCGATCGCCGTGATCAACGCCGCCACCAATGCCGCCGCCTGGCAGCAGGGTGCCGGCCCGACCGGCCTGGGGCGCGGGTTCGCGTTCACGCGCTACGAGAACACCGCCGCCTACGTGGCAACCGTGGCGCAGGTGAAGGTCGACAAGTCGACCGGCGCCGTCCAGGTGACCAACCTGTACACCGCCTACGACCTCGGCCAGATCATCAACGCCGACGGGGCCAAGAACCAGGCCGAGGGCGGGGCGATCCAGGCCACAAGCTGGACCCTCAAGGAGCACGTCACCTGGAACAACCAGTCGATCGAAAGCGTCGACTGGCTCACCTACCCGATCCTCACCTTCCCCGAAGTGCCCAAGGTGACCACCGTGCCGATCGACAACCCGACGATCTCCCCGGTCGGGTTCGGAGAGGCGGCCGCGGTGCCGGTGGGTGCGGCGGTCGCGAACGCGGTCTTCGACGCCATCGGCGTGCGCGTGCGCGACCTTCCCCTCAGCCCGGCCAACGTGCTGAAGGCGCTCAAGCAGGCCTAGCCGACGCCCCGCCCCGCACGCGGGCCGCCCACCACGGGCGGCCCGCGTGTGTTCTAGGTGCGTTGTACTTTCAGGTAGATCTGTTGTAATGCCGCGACGCAGCCGTCGGGCGCTCGCCGCAGCGAGCATGCTCGGGAGGCCGGCCATGTACGCGTGGACCTCGCTGTGGCAAGGCACGTCGGTGCCGCGCCTGGTCTGGGGGCCGGTCTCGTTCGCGCTGTTCGCGGTCACCCTCGTCGGCGCCGTGCTCCTCTACCGGTACGGTCGCGGTCGGGCCGAGTCGCCGGTCGGCCTCGACGAGCGCGAGCGGATCCTTCGCGACCGGGCCCTCGCCTTCGCCTACCGCGCCCTCTCCCTGTGCGTCATCCTCGCCGTCGCGGTGGTCGCCGTGGGGGTGCTGGGGGCCGGCGCCCAGGTCGTCCTGAACGCCTCCGCCGTCGGTGCGCTCGTTGTCGCCGTCGCGGTGCTGGTTCCCCTCCTGCCCACCGCCGCCCTGGCGTGGCTGGAGCCGGACGCCCCGCCCGAGGCATGAGCGGGCCCGGCGGCCGCCGCACCGAACCGGTACTCTACAACCGGCTTGCCGTGCTGCGCGCCGAACGCGGCCTGAGCCGCCAGGATCTGGCCGCGGCGGTCGGCGTGAACTACCAGACCATCGGGTACCTGGAGCGCGGCGAGTACAATCCCAGCCTGGACCTCGCCCTGCGCCTTGCCGAACACCTGGGGCTGCCGGTCGAGGCGCTGTTCAGCCGCACGCCGTTCGTGCCCATGTCGGCCCAGCTGTATGGCGAAGGGGCCCCACGCGCGTAGGCGCGCCGGGCCACCAGGGGACAAGGCCTACGGACCCGCCGGGTCCGATGTCGGGTCGCCTCAGCAGCCCGTCGCGCCGCAGTTCGTGCACGCCCACTTGCCCAGGCGCCATGTCAGGGCCGCACCGCACACGATGCAGCGCGGCACGGGTCGCGCGTCCTCGGTGGTGGCCATCGTCACCCTCCCTTGCGCCGCTCCCGCGTCCACCGGGCGGCGGCCAGATGCCCCCACGGCGCGATCGGGAGCGAGGCGGGCATCGGGGCCTGCCCCGACCCTACGGGCCTCCCCTACCCGCGGGGGCGCCCCAGCCGCCGCCGCCCGGGGAGGCGATCTCGAGGGCGTCACCCGCACCCAGCCGACCGTGCCACTTGCCCGGGATCGGCTGCGGCGGTTCGCCTGCCCGCAACAGCCGGTTGGCCCCCGGGGCGCCCGGCAGCCCGCCGGCCAGGCCGTACGGCCCGCGACGGCGCCGCTCCGACACCACGGTCAGATCCGCGGGCGCAAGAAACCGGTACACCCGCACGATCCCGTCACCGCCCCGGTAGCGTCCGGGGCCGCCGCTGCCGCGGCGGACGGCGTACCGTTCGATCCGGATCGGGAAGGCGCGCTCGAACGCCTCGACCGGCGTGTTCATCGTGTTCGACATGTGCGTGTGGACCGCATTCGTGCCGTCGCCCTCCGGCCCGGCACCGGCACCGCCGCCGATCGTCTCGTAGTAGGCGAACGCCCGTGGCGGCTCGGTGCGGGGGTCCACACCGCCGAACGTGACGTTGTTCATCGTCCCCTGGCCGGCGGCCCAGATCCGGTCGGGCACGGCCTGGGCCAACGCGCCCATGACGACGTCGACGATCCGCTGGCTGGCCTCCACGTTGCCGGCCGAGACCGCGTGCGGGGGCCTCGCGTCGACGATGGACCCGGCCGGGGTGTGCACGGTGAGCGGGCGGAAGCCCCCCTCGTTGCTCGGCACGTCCTCACCGATCGCTGCCCGGAAGGCGTAGAACACGGCGCTCGTGGTGATCGACCGGACCGCGTTGACGCTTCCCGCCGCGGCCGGGGCGCTGCCGGCGAAGTCGACGACCGCCTCGTCACCCCGGATCTCGATGGCGACACGGATGGCGATGTCCTCCGTGCCCTGGCCGTCGTCGTCGAGACAGTCCTCGAACGTGTACAGCCCGTCCGGCATCTCCCGGATGAGGGCGCGCGTCATGCGCTCGGCGTAGTCCTGCAGGTGTGCCGCGTAGCGGCTGGTCGTGTCGAGACCGTGCTCGCGCACGTAGGCGAGCAGGCGGCGTTCGCCGACCGCGTTGGCGGCGAACTGGGCGGCAAAGTCGCCGCGGCGCTCCTCGGGCGTGCGCACGTTGCGCAAGATGAGCGCCATCACCTCCTCGTTCACCACACCGCGGCGGAGAAGGCGCAGGGGAGGGATGATCACCCCCTCCTGGTACAGCTCGCGCGCCACCGGCAGGCTTCCCGGCGCCATCCCGCCGATGTCCGCGTGGTGGGCGCGGTTGGCGACGAAGAAGGCGGGGCGCGCCGAACCGTCGGGAAAGACCCCCTGCACCACCGTGACGTCGGGGAGGTGGGTGCCGCCCTTGTACGGGTCGTTCAGCATCACCACGTCGCCCGGCTCGAGGGTGAAGTCGGCGATCGCCTGGGCGACGCTCGCCGGCATCGAGCCGAGGTGGACGGGCATGTGTTCGGCCTGGGCGATCGTCTTGCCGGCGGCGTCGAACACGGCGCACGAGTAGTCGCGGCGCTCCTTGATGTTCGGGCTGCGGCCGGTCCGGCGCAGCGTCTCGCCCATCTCCTCGGACGCCGCCTGGAACAGGTGGCGCCATACCTCCAGCCGCACGGGATCGGCCGCCATCATGCGTCGCCTCCGCTCGGCCGCGCCGGTCGCAGCCGGATGTGCAGGTTGCCCTGGCCGTCGAGCGCGGCGGTGGCACCCGGCGGCACGAGGGACGTCGCCGACGGGTCGAACACGACGCACGGTCCCTCCTGCTCCCAGCCCGGCGGCAGGTCGGTGCGCGCGTACCACGGCGTCATCACCTCGCGCCCGCCGAACACGGCCGGGCGCACCTCGCTTCGCTCGCCGCTGCCGCCCGACGGCCACGGCGCGAGCGCGCCCCCGGCCTCCCGGCCGAGCACGCGCACGTAGGCATTGACGCACTCGACCGGCCAGGCGGCGTCGGCGTGCAGATAGTGCTCGCGGTGCAGTTCGTGGAACGCCTCGCGGGTCGCCGCCAGGGTGCCTTGCCAGGGCGTCGGCAGCTCGTACGACTCGCCGACGTAGCGCAGGTCGACAAAGCGCTCCACGGCGATGCGCCCGGGCGGGTAGCCGTCGCCGGCAAGCGCCTGGCGGCCGCGCCCCTCGAGCTCGTCGAGGGTAGCGCGGATCCGGCCCTCGTTGTCGTCCGTCGCGGGCAGGAGGACGCTTCCCAGGTGGTCGCTCAGCGCGTCCGCCAGGGCGAGGCCGAACGCGCTGAGCGTGCCCGCCTCCGGCGGCACGAGCACCTCGGCCATGCCCAGTCCCGCCGCGAGCGCGGCGGCATGCAGGCCGCCGCCGCCGCCGAAGCTGACCAGGACGTAGCCGGCAGGATCGATGCCGCGCTCGGCCGTGACCTTGCGGATGGCGCGCTCCATGGCGGCGTTGGCAACCGCCACGACGCCCTCGGCCAGGGCCATCGCCGGGCGTCGGGGAACGCCCGCGGCCTCCCCTTGCCGGGCCAGACGCTCGAACGCCGCCTCGGCGGCGGCCCGGTCCAGGCGGACGCGGCCCGCCAGCGGATGGGCCTCGCCCAGCCGGCCCAGGATCAGGTTGGCGTCGGTGACGGTGACGGCCTCACCGCCCCTGCCGTAGCAGGCCGGCCCCGGATCGGCGCCGGCCGACGCGGGGCCGACCCGCAGGCTGCCGCCGGCGTCGAAACGGGCGATCGAGCCGCCGCCCGCGCCCACGGTGTGCACGTCGACCAGGGGGGCGCGCAGGGGCATGTCGTCAAAGCGCGCCTCCCGGGTAACCGCAAGGCCACCGCGCAGGAGGGCCACGTCGGTGCTGGTGCCGCCCATGTCGAAGGTGACCAGGCGGTCGGTGCCGGCCTGCCGTCCCAGGGCGAGGGCGGCCACGACACCGCCGGCCGGACCCGACAGCATCATCGCCGCCGGACGATCGACGACCCGGGCCACCGGCTGGTGGCCGCCGCTCGAGGCCATGACCCGCAACTCGGCCCCCAGCGCCCCGGACAGCCGGCCCAGGTAGCCCTCGACGACCGGCCCGACGAAGGCGGTGATGGCCGTCGTCGAGGCGCGTTCGTACTCACGGTGCTCGGGATCGACCCGGCTGGACAGGTACACCCGCCGCCCCCCGCCCAGGGCCCGCGCGATCCGCTCCTCGTGGTCCGGGTTCACGTAGCTGTGCAGGAGCACGACCGCGACGGCGTCGGGCGCGTACCCCTCGACCTGCGCCGCCACCCGGGCCGCCTCGTCGTCCTCGAGCGCGACAACCACCTGCCCGTACGGATCCAGGCGCTCGCGCGCGCCGATCCGGCCGGGCGGGGGGACGAGCGGCGCCGGCTTGCGCGCCCGCAGGTCGTAGATGCCGACGCGGTCCTGGCGGCCGATCTCGAGCACGTCCACGAACCCGGCGGTGGCGACCAGGGCGACGCGCGCCCCCTTGCGCTCGAGAAACGCGTTCGTCGCCACGGTCGAGCCGTGGACCACGACGACCGGCCCGTCGAGGCCGAGCTCGCGAAGGCCCTGGAGCACCGCCTCCTCCGGCGCCCGCGGCGTGGACAGCACCTTATGGTGGCGCAGCGCGCCGTCCCCGTCGCGGACGACGAAGTCGGTGAACGTACCGCCGACGTCGACGCCTACCCGCACCCGTCTTCCTCCTCCCGGCACCTTGGTTGCGCCCGTCGCGCCGCGGTCACGTGCCGCGCTCCCGCACGACCGGCCGGCACTCCACGACAAACCGCCCTCCCCCGCCGTGCCCCGACCGGACCACGGCAAGACCGGCCTCGCCGGCGAGGCGGACGAACACGGCGAGCGGACGGTCGCGTCCGCCCACGAGCACGCGCTCCGGCGTCAGGGTCGCAAGGGCCCCGTCCGGGGACACGCCGCCCGCCACGAGGACGCGGCCCCCCGCCCCGGCCGCCTCGGCGCAGCGGCGCAGGATGGCAACGGCCTCGGCATCGGGCCAGTCGTTCAGGACCTTGCGCAGCAGATAGGCGTCGCCGCCCGCGGGCAGGGGGTCGAAGAAGCTCTGGCCGACGACCTGCGCCCGGTCGGAAAGGCCGGCGGCGTCGATCGCCCTTGCCGCCTCGCCGGCGGTCTGCGGCAGGTCGACCAGGGTGCCGCGCATGCCTTTATGGCTGCGCAGCACGGCGCACAGCATGTCGCCCGTGCCGCCGCCCACGTCGACCAGGTGGCGCACCCCGGCCCAGCCGTCCGCCAGCAGCTCGGGGTCGGCCGGGCCGTGGCCCACCCCGCCCATGAGCGCGTCGAAGCTGGCCCGCAACGCCGGATGGGTCTCGAGGTCCTGCCAGAACGGCAGGCCGAACGCGTCGGCATAGGCAGGCTGGCCCGTGCGCACGTACGCGGGAAGCGTCGCCCAGGCGCCGGCCATGCGCCCGCCGATCCCCGACAGGTCGAGGAACAGGCGCCGTCCGGGCTCGAGCAGGCCGCGCCCGGCGGGCGTCAGCGCAAACGCGCCACCCGGAGCGCACTCGGTCACGCCCAGGCCGACAAGATGGCCGAGGACCTCGGCCAGGGCGCCGGCGTCGCAGCCGGCCGCCGCGGCGAGGTCATCGACCCGGCCCGCGCCGCCGGCGAGCGCGTCGGCGACGCCGAGCGTCACGACCACCCGCAGGCACCACGGGGCACACAGATCGGCGAGGGTGTCCAAGTCGACGGCTGGCGCCGCCGGAACGGTGGACATGCGTGCGAACCTCCTAGGGCGTACCCATCGCGACACGGTTCGCCCTGGGCGCGGCCAAGCCCTGGCGGGCTCGGATCCCGGACGGCCGTTCGAACCGCTTGCGGGAGTCGATCGACCCTGCTGGGCCGGCAACGGGCGGTCTACGCTGACGCTGGAGGAGCCCCCGCCGGCGGCGCGGCCGGGGCGGACGAGGAGGTGACGCGCGTGGAACATTCGAGTGGCCTGTCGACCACCCTCCATGCCCGCATGACCGTACTGACGGCACTGGAGCTCCCTCGACGCGGCCGGATCAGCGCGGCGTGGCTGGGACATCTGGCGGGCGCACCGACGGAGATGGCCGAACGCTACCTTGCCGGACGGGGCGACCTCCAGGTCGTCTGGCTGCAGACCGCACCGTGCGGGCATGTCCTGACGCTTCCCCGCGAGCCTCCCGCGTCCTACCGATGTGGCGGCTGCGGGCGCCGTCACGCCACCGTCTGGTCCCAGCTGCGCCTGGAGGCGCGCCAGTCGAGGTAGGAGGTCGGCGCCTCGCGCGACCGTCCGTGTCAGGGTTTCCTGACAAGACGATTGCATGATTATGCTTGGAATGGTATTTTCACTCCACCTTGCGGCCACGGCCGCCGGTGGAGGTGGGCCATGGCAATGACGTGGGCGAACGGGCCGCTGGGACCCGGCGACGAGCGCGACGGCTGCGCGCTCGTCGCGTGGATCGGTCGCACGGAGGCGGCCGGGCGGACGGCGGTGGCGACCGTCCTCGAGGCCCTGGGTGCGGTGCGACACCGCGCCGGCTTCACCCTGGGCGAGTGCGACGGGGCCGGCCTCATGATCGACATCCCGCGCGCCCTGTGGGCAGACCTGCTCGACGCGGCGGGCCACCGCCCGCACCTGGCGTACCACCCGGACTTCACCCTTGCCCATGTCTTCGTCGAGCCCGGCGACGCGCGCGCCACCTTGCGCCAGTTGGCCGTCCTGGTCGAGGAGGCCGGCTACCAGGTGCTCACCCTGCGCGAGGCGCCGGTCGTACCGCCCGCGCTCGGGCCCCTCGGCCGCGCCCAGGCGCCGATCCTGGTCCAGGCCGCCCTGCTGCCCCGCCAGGCCGCCCTCGTGCCGCCCGTCGCGGACCTGTGCGCGCGCGTGGTCCGGGCGGGCGCGATGGAGGTCGTCTCCTGGTCGACCGCATCCGTCGTGTACAAGGTGCGGGGCGACGCCCGCGCGCTCGGGGCGTACTTCGCCGACCTGTCCGACCGCCGCGTCGCCACCGGCTTCGCCATGGGCCACCTGCGCTTTTCCACCAACACCCGCAGCGCCTTCGGCCGCGTCCAGCCCTTCGGCCTGCTCGGCCACAACGGCGAGATCAACTCGATCGCGCGCCTCCGCGACGAGGCGCGTGCGCTCGGCTTCGACCTGCCGCCCGGCGGCAGCGACTCCCAGGACCTCGACCGCTTCCTGCAGGGCATGATCGACCGGCTCGGGCTGAGCCTCGCCGAGGCGATGACGCTGGTCTTCCCGCCCGTGCCGGAGGCCCTCGCCGGCCTTGCGCCCCGCGAGCGCCAGGTCCTGGAGCGCGCCCGGGCCGCGCTCGGGCCGGTCGCCCAGGGGCCGGCGGCGATCGTCGCACGCGCCGGCGACGAGGTGGTCTGCTCGCTCGACGCGCTCGGCCTGCGCCCCCTGTGGCTCGCCGCCACGGCGGAGGCGTACTGGGTCACGTCCGAGCGGACGATCGTGCCGTTCGCCGCCCTCACCGACGACCCGCGCCCGTTCGCACCGGGCGAGAAGCTCGCCTTCCGCCTGCGCCCCGGGCGCGAGCCCGAGGTGCTCGACGACGGGCGCCTGCGCGCCGATGTGGTGCGGGCGCTCATCGGGCGGGACATCCTGGCGGCGGCCCCGCCCGTGCGGGCGGCGGCACCGGTACCGCTCGGCGTGCCGCTCGCCGGGCGCCCTGACGCCCTGCCCGCGCTGTTCGGCTGGGACCAGGAGGATCTCGAGATCTGCCGCATCATGGCCGACGAGGGGCGCGACCCGATCGGCTCGCTCGGCTATGACGGCCCGCTCGCCGCCCTCGCGGAGGAGCGGCGGCAGGTGGCCGACTTCCTCCACGAGACGGTGGCGGTGGTGACCAACCCCGCCATCGATCGCGAGCGCGAGGCGGAGCACTTCTCCCTCGAGACCGTGCTGGGGGCACGCCCGCCCCTGCCGGGCGAGGGCCGGCGGCCCGGGCCCTACCTGCGCCTCCCCCGGCCGCTCCTCCTGGAGCCCGTGCCGGCCGCCGGACTGGACGGCCCCGGGCCGGCCCTTGCCGGGGTGGCCGAGGCGGCGGGGCTGGCCCTTCTCGCCGACCTGACCCTGCCGCACCGCACGTTGTCGCTCGCCCTGCCGCCGGGCGTCTCCCTGTCGCTCGCCCTCGACCGCCTGGGGCGGCGGGCCCGGGCCGCGGTCGACGAGGGCTGCCATCTCCTGGTCCTGGACGACGGCCTCGCCTTTGCCCGCGGTGCGGCCCCGATCGACCCCGTGATCGCCCTCGGCGCCGTCGACCGGGCCCTCGCCGGCCCGCGGCGCCGGCGGGCCGGTGTGGTCGTGCGCTCGGCCGGCGTGCGCCGGCTGCACGACATCGTTGCCCTGCTCGCGCTCGGTGCCGACGCGGTCGATCCCTACCTGCTGTGGCGCACGGCCGCTGACGGCGCCCAGGACCCCGGGCGTGCCGTGGCCTCGCTCGCCCGCGTCCTGTGCGAGGGGATCGAGAAGGTCATGTCGACCATGGGCGTCCACGAGCTGCGCGGCTACGCCCGGGTCATGTCCGGCCTCGGCCTTGCCGGCGACGTGGCCGACCTCCTCGGCATCCCGGCCTACCTCGCCGGCGGCAGCGGTCACGACCTCGAACGGTTCGAGGCCGAAGCCCGGGGACGGGTCGCCGAAGCCGCGGCGCTTCCCGCCGGGGCCCGGCCGGCAGCGGCCCGGATGTACCACCTCTACCCGAAGATCTGGAAGGCGCTTGCCCTGGTCGCGTCGGGGGAGGGCGACTACGCAGCGTATGAGAGCCTCCTGGCCGACCTCGAGGGGAAGCGGCCGATTGCCCTGCGCCACCTCCTCGACCTGGTCCCGGGGGCGCTCGCGGCGCCGGCGGGCGGACGTCACTTTCGGGGATAGCATTATGGAAACTTATGCCAGAACCAGGATTCGGTACGCCAACTAGAAAACTCCTCTAGTCGGCCTGGCACCACAGTTGCAATGCCCGCCAGGCTGAGGAGAGGAGTAGATTGACGGTACCCCAGGCGGGGGTGGCAGAGCAAGATCCTCGCGCGTCCGGTTGG
>Ga0080006_1155780_pt1 | contig 136848 bp, 131 predicted proteins | sample RS3BMetagenome_FD_69209 | JGI IMG/M metagenome (GOLD analysis project Ga0080006, IMG submission 69209) | Ferric oxide microbial mat and aquatic microbial communities from Rainbow Spring, Yellowstone National Park, USA - RS3B (SPADES... ...
GCTCGGCGACGGTCCGTTGGGCCCGATCATGAGCGCCCCTGGCCGCGGCGACCACCGCCCTGTCCTTCTCGTGCGAGGCGTCCAACGCCGTGACTTTGCGGTTCAGCGCGTCATCGGCGGCGTCGCGTGCGCTGCCTTGCCAGGATGACGCGTCCCGCAAGGCCTTGATCTCGCTGGCCGCATCCGCACTGCCGTCGGCGCGCTTCTGCGCCGCCTCGCCGAACTCGTCGATGAGGTCGGGAAGCTTGCGCAGGTAGGCCAGTGTCAACCCCACCGTCGCCGCCCCTACAGTGCCGACTCGGCCGACTCGATCCGCTGGCGCCCGCTATCGTCACCGGCACTGTATTGCGCTGCGGCACTGCGGTGATGCTCAGCAAAGGCAGTCACGTCGTGATGGTGGTCCTGGGTTTCCTGTTCCCAGGTGCTGAGCAGATCGGCGATCGCCGCCCCGGCCACGCTGTCACCGAACTGCGGCAAAACCCGGGCTATCGCCGCATGGGCGGCCCCGTGCTCCGTTCGTACCGTCTGAGCGGTCATATCCAACCGCGCCGCTCGGACACGCAAATCTTCCACAGCGACCCGCAGATATTGTCCCGTCACCTCGTAACCTCCATCACCCATGGCTCAGATTATCAGCGCAGATAGGTCCCCAGAGGCGCTGATTGTGGACAGCCAAGCGGTGCAGTCACCGCGACACCGTGATCGCGGGCCTGGATACCGGACCCCCGTGGACACCACCTGCTGTCATTCCCACAAGGGCTGCCCGTCGAAAACATCTCAGATCGAGTGCGCAGTGGGCAAACACCAGCGCGGCTGTGTCGGCGGTGTCGAAGGCGTGCCTGCCGATGTCCTTGTCGCAGCGGCGCGTTGGCGAATCGACCACTGCGGTCACCGGAATTGCTGCCTTCTTCGCACAATTTGATTCTCGAATTTTCAACGTACAGTGGCGCTTTCACTCTTACGGCTCGTGTCATTGTATGGGGAGGCAAGGAACCGGGGGCCGTGTCCATCGTCGTGCTCTCATGCGGCGTGTCCGCAGGTGCGGCGTTTGGCTTGCTTGGTGCGGCGGGGAGCGCGGGGGGCGCAGATGCTATGCTGCCCGGCAGTCGACATCCTTTAACGATCCGTCCAGAGAGGCGGAGAAGGAGGTCAAGATCTCACATGGGTGCCTCGGATGATGCTGCTCTGCGCGGCGGATCGAGGGAACTGATGTCGGCGGCCGACGTGGGTCGCACAGTTTCTCGCATTGCGCATCAGATCATCGAAAAGACCGCCCTCGACGGTGCCGATGCACCTCGGGTGGTGCTGTTGGGAATCCCCACCCGCGGTGTGACATTGGCCGACCGCCTCGCGGTCAACATCGCCGAGTTCTCCGGTGCCGAGGTCCCGCACGGCGCCTTGGATATCACGCTCTACCGCGACGACCTGATGACCAAGCCGCCGCGGCCGCTGGAGAACACCTCGATACCGGCCGGCGGTATCGACGACGCGCTGGTGATCCTGGTCGACGACGTGCTGTATTCCGGTCGCTCGGTGCGCTCCGCGCTGGACGCCCTCCGCGACGTCGGCCGCCCGCGGGTGGTCCAGCTGGCGGTGCTGGTCGACCGCGGGCACCGGGAATTACCGCTGCGGGCCGACTACGTCGGTAAGAACGTGCCGACGTCGCGGACCGAGAACGTGCACGTGCTGCTTCGCGAGCACGACGGTCACGACGGGGTGGTGATCTCCCGATGAGCCCGAGGCATCTGCTGGCGGCCGGCGATCTGTCCCGCGATGAGGCCACCGCGATCCTCGACGACGCCGACCACTTCGCGCAGGCACTGGTCGGCCGCGAGGTGCGTAAGCTGCCGACGCTGCGGGGCCGCACGATCATCACGATGTTCTACGAGAACTCCACCCGCACCCGGGTGTCGTTCGAGGTCGCCGGCAAGTGGATGAGCGCCGACGTGATCAACGTCAGCGCCGCCGGATCGTCGGTGGGTAAAGGCGAATCGCTGCGCGACACCGCGCTGACCCTGCGCGCCGCCGGCGCCGACGCGCTGATCATCCGGCACCCGGCTTCGGGTGCGGCACAACGGCTTGCGGACTGGACTTCTACTTCGGGAGGCGCCGGAGATCCAGGACCGTCGGTGATCAACGCCGGGGACGGCACTCACGAGCACCCCACCCAGGCATTGCTGGACGCGCTGACCATCCGGCAGCGGCTCGGCGGCATCGAGGGTCGCCGGGTCGTCATCGTCGGCGACATCCTGCACAGCCGGGTCGCCCGCTCCAACGTCATGTTGCTGGCCATCCTCGGCGCGGAGGTGGTGCTGGTGGCGCCGCCGACGCTGCTGCCGGTCGGGGTCACCGACTGGCCGGTGACGGTGTCGCACGACCTGGATGCCGAACTGCCCGCCGCCGACGCCGTGCTGATGTTGCGGGTGCAGGCCGAACGGATGAACGGCGGCTTCTTTCCTTCGGCGCGTGAGTATTCGGTGCGCTACGGGCTGTCCGACCGGCGCCAGGCGGTGCTTCCCGGCCACGCGATCGTGCTACATCCCGGGCCGATGCTGCGCGGCATGGAAATATCGTCGTCGGTAGCGGACTCGTCGCGATCGGCTGTGCTGCAACAGGTGTCCAACGGCGTTCACGTCCGGATGGCGGTGCTGTTCCATCTGTTGGTGGGCACCGACTCGGCCGGCACGGGGCTGGCCGGCACCGGGCTGGCCGGCAAGGGGGTGCTGGCATGAGTGTGGTGTTGCGTGGGGTGCGGCTCTACGGCGAGGGGGACCCGGTCGACGTCCTGGTCGACGACGGGCAGATCGCCGACATCGGAGCGGGGCTCGGGGAGTCCGGAGGATTCCCAGAAGACACCGACGTGATCGACGCCACTGGGCAGGTGCTGCTACCCGGGTTCGTGGACCTGCACACCCATCTGCGCGAGCCCGGCCGCGAATACGCCGAGAACATCGAAACCGGTTCGGCCGCAGCCGCCCTCGGCGGCTTCACCGCAGTGTTCGCGATGGCCAACACCAACCCGGTGGCCGACAGCCCGGTGGTCACCGACCACGTCTGGCATCGCGGGCAGCAGGTCGGCCTGGTCGACGTCCATCCGGTCGGCGCGGTCACGGTCGGGCTGGCCGGAAAAGAGCTCACCGAGATGGGCATGATGGCCGCCGGCGCCGGGCAGGTGCGGATGTTCTCCGACGACGGCAAATGCGTCGACGACCCGCTGATCATGCGTCGCGCACTGGAATACGCCACCGGCCTGGGTGTGTTGATCGCCCAGCACGCCGAGGAGCCGCGGCTGACGGTCGGTGCCGTCGCGCACGAGGGACCCAACGCGGCCAGGCTGGGCCTGTCCGGTTGGCCGCGGGCCGCCGAAGAGTCGATCGTGGCCCGTGACGCCCTGTTGGCCCGCGACGCAGGCGCCCGGGTGCACATCTGTCACGCCTCCACCGCGGGCACCGTCGAGATTGTCAAATGGGCTAAGGCGCAGGGTATTTCGATCACTGCGGAGGTGACCCCGCACCACCTGTTGCTCGACGACAGTCGGCTGGTCAGCTACGACGGGGTCAACCGGGTCAACCCACCGCTGCGCGAGGCCGCCGACGCGGTCGCGCTGCGGCAGGCTTTGGTCGACGGCGTGATCGACTGTGTGGCCACCGATCACGCGCCGCACGCCGAACACGAAAAATGCGTCGAGTTCGCCGCCGCGCTGCCCGGAATGCTCGGTCTGCAGACCGCGCTGTCGGCAGTCGTGCAGGCGATGGTGGTTCCCGGATTGCTGACCTGGCGCGACGTAGCACGGGTGATGAGCGAAAACCCGGCCCGCATCGCCGGGCTGCCGGACCAGGGCCGTCCGCTGGAGATCGGCGAGCCGGCCAATCTGACCGTCGTCGATCCGGACGCCACCTGGACGGTCGTCGGCGCCGACTTCGCCAGCCGGTCGGCCAACACCCCCTACGAGACGATGACGCTGCCCGCAACCGTGACGGCAACGCTGTTGCGCGGCAAGATCACCGCGCGCGACGGAAAGGTTCAGGCATGAACCGCGCCGGCGACGATGCGGGTGGTCCTGCGGAGGTGCGGCGCTGATGAACTCGGACACTCTGGTCGCGTCGCTGGTCATCGCCGGGCTGCTGGCCCTGCTGATCGCGTTGATCATCCAGCTGATGCTGCGCGGTTGGCGCAGACGTGCCGAGCGCCAGGCCGAGTTGATCGGGACGCTGCCCGAGATCCCGGGGCAGGTCGGCCCGGCGACGATCACCACCGCCGGCATTTACGTCGGCTGCACCATGGCCCCGGCCTGGAGCCAGCGGATCACCGTCGGCGACGTGGGCTACCGCAGCAAGGCGGTGTTGACTCGACATCACGAAGGGATCCTGGTGCAGCGCACCGGCGCGCAGCCGATCTGGATCCCGGCGGAGTCGATCTCCGGCATCCGGACCGAGCACGTGGTGGCCGGAAAAGTCGCGGCCCGCGACGGAATACTGGCAATCCGGTGGCGACTGCCGTCGGGGGTCAAAATCGACACCGGATTTCGGGCGAACAATCGCGACGAATACAAGGGGTGGCTGCAGAGTTGGCCGGAAGGAGTCGCGAAGTGAAAGCGATGCTGGTTCTCGACGACGGCCGGACGTTCACCGGCACCGCGTTCGGCGCGATCGGCCAAACCCTCGGTGAGGCAGTCTTTTCCACCGGTATGTCCGGGTACCAGGAGACCTTGACCGACCCCAGCTATCACCGCCAGATCGTGGTGGCGACCGCCCCGCAGATCGGCAACACCGGCTGGAACGGCGAGGACAGCGAAAGCCGGGGCGACAAGATCTGGGTCGCCGGCTACGCGGTCCGCGACCCCTCGCCGCGGGTGTCGAATTGGCGCGCCACCGGCACGCTGGAAGACGAGCTGATCCGCCAGCAGATCGTCGGGATCGCCGGCATCGACACCCGCGCGGTGGTCCGCCATCTGCGCAGCCGCGGCTCGATGAAGGCCGGGGTGTTCTCCGGCGACTCGCTCGCCGCACCCGAGGAACTGGCCGAACGGGTCCGCGGCCAGCAACCGATGCTGGGTGCCGACCTGGCCGGCCAGGTCAGCACCGCCGAGGCCTACGTCGTGGAACCGGATGTACCGCAACGGTTCACGGTGGCCGCTATCGATCTGGGCATTAAGACCAACACCCCGCGCAACTTCGCCCGGCGCGGAGTGCGCACCCGGGTGTTGCCGTCCTCGACGACCTTTGAGCAGATCTCCGAGCTCGCCCCGGACGGGGTGTTTTTGTCCAATGGGCCCGGCGACCCGGCCACCGCCGATCACATCGTCGAGGTGACCCGTGCGGTGCTGGGCGCCGGCATCCCGCTGTTCGGCATCTGTTTCGGCAATCAGATCCTGGGCCGTGCCCTGGGGCTGTCCACCTACAAGATGGGGTTCGGTCACCGCGGCATCAACATCCCGGTGCTGGATCACGCCACCGGACGGGTCGCGGTCACCGCGCAGAACCACGGGTTCGCGCTCGAAGGTGAAGCGGGCCAGCGGTTCGACACCCCGTTCGGTGCAGCTGTCGTCAGTCACACCTGCGCCAACGACGGCGTCGTCGAGGGTGTGAAGCTGGTTGATGGGCGCGCGTTTTCGGTGCAGTACCACCCGGAGGCCGCGGCCGGCCCGCATGATGCCGAGTACTTGTTCGACCAATTCGTCGACCTGATGACGGGGGAGCGCGGGTAATGCCGAAGTCAATATCACCGAGACTTCAGAGCTTGAGGATAATTAACTACCGAGCTTTGCGAGATGTGACTCTGAAGGATCTGACGCCATTCACCGTTCTGCTGGGCGCGAACGGTAGTGGCAAATCGACGGTATTTGACGTCTTCGCTTTCCTACACGAAGCTTTCACTGATGGTTTACGCCGTGCCTGGGATAAAAGAAACCGCATGGCTGGGATTCGAAGCATTGGCCAATCTGGGCCAGTCACATTTGAGCTGAAATACCCTGCCCCTCTCGAAGAGCAGGTGCGTGTTGTCACCTATACCCTGAAAGTTGATGAGGAACGCGGTGCCCCGATCATTGTCGACGAGCGTCTGACTTGGTCCACCAGTCCTGGCTCAGGCCGGCCTCGCGACATCATCCGCTTCAGCCGTGGCTCAGGGACTTGGTGGGACGAGTCAGGTCATGAAAGCAATCCTGAGGAGCTGGCGGGACCCGACATACTAGCGGTTTCTGCGCTTGGACAGTTCAGGAGCCACCCGCGAGTCACATATCTTCGCGAATTCGTTTCTGGGTGGTATCTGTCGTATATTTCCGCAGAAAGTTCGCGCACGACGCCCGAGGCTGGTCCGCGGCGCCGGCTTAGCCAGAACGGAGATAACCTCCCCAACGTAATCCAATATCTTGAGGAAAATCATCCTGATCGACTGTCCGAGATATTTCGCGTACTAGGACAACGCGTTCCACAGCTCGAGAAAATTGAAGCCGAACACCTCGCTGACGGCCGCCTGTTGCTGCTCCTTAAAGACCGCGCATTTCAAGATCCGATACTCGCGCGATTTGCCAGTGACGGAACGTTGAAGCTGCTCGCTTATCTCACTGTGTTGATGGATCCCGAACCGCCGCCGGTGTTCGGAATTGAAGAGCCGGAAAATCAACTCCATCCGAAACTCTTGCCGGTGCTCGCTGAAGAGATTCGCGCGGTCTCGTCGAAGTCGCAGGTATTCGTAACTACTCACTCACCCGAATTTGTAAGCGCACTCAGGCCGAAAGAATTATGGATGATAGGTCGAGCTGAGGACGGCTACGCCCGAGTGAGTCGCGCTAGCGACAACGATCTGGTGAAATCCATGGTTGAAGCTGGTGCCACCCTCGGCGACCTTTGGAGTGAGGGTTATCTAGAAGCTGCTGACCCACATGGGTTGAGATGATGGTGTACTCGCACCTTGAGATCCTCGTAGAAGAACGATCGATGTCTACGGCACTCCAAAATCTGATTCCACAGATCATCGGGGATGTCTCGCTAAAGTTTCACGTCTTCGACGGCAAGCATAATTTATTGCGCAATGTTGAAAGTAGGCTGCGAGGCTATGCAGCAGCGTTTAGATCTTGGACTGACGCCGCAGTCGTTGTGTTGGTTGATGAGGACCGTGAAGACTGTTTAGCTTTAAAAGGCGAGCTAGAAAGCGCAGCAGCGGCGACAGATTTGGGGACAGTCACAGCCCCCCGGCGGGGCAAGGTGCACGTCTTGAACCGTATAGCTATCGAAGAGTTGGAGGCTTGGTTTTTCGGAGACCCCGATGCTGTCGTTGCTGCCTACCCGAAAGTGAAACGCAGGACCTTTCCGCAGGCAGCTCTCCGTGATCCGGACTCGATACGCGGGGGAACCTGGGAAGCTCTTGAGCGGCTGCTCAACAAGCATGACTACCACTTGGGTGGGCTCCGAAAGGTTGAGTGTGCAGCGGCGATATCAGCCCATATGGACGTGTCGCGCAATTCGTCAAGAAGCTTCAACCATTTTTGTCAGGGCCTTGAAAAGCTTATCCAGGGAGGCAGGTAATGCCACGTCGGACTGATCTCAAGCACGTCCTGGTGATCGGCTCTGGGCCGATCGTCATCGGACAGGCCTGCGAATTCGACTACTCCGGCACCCAGGCGTGCCGGGTGCTGCGCGCCGAGGGGTTGCAGGTCAGCCTGGTCAACTCCAATCCGGCGACCATCATGACCGACCCCGAATACGCCGATCACACCTACGTCGAACCCATCACCGCCGCTTTCGTGGAGAAGGTCATCGTCCAGCAGGCCGAGCGCGGCAACAAGATCGACGCGCTGCTGGCCACCCTGGGCGGCCAGACCGCGCTCAACACCGCGGTCGCGCTGTACGAGAACGGCGCGCTGGAACGCCACGGCGTCGAGTTGATCGGCGCCGACTTCGACGCCATTCAGCGTGGCGAGGACCGGCAGATGTTCAAAGACATCGTCGCCAAGGTCGGCGGTGAATCAGCCCGCAGCCGGCTGTGTTTCACCATGGACGAAGTCCGCGAGACCGTCGGTGAGCTCGGACTGCCGGTGGTGGTGCGGCCGTCGTTCACCATGGGCGGTCTGGGCTCCGGCCTGGCGCACACCGCCGACGAGGTAGACCGGATGGCCGGCGCCGGGTTGGTCGCATCGCCGAGCGCCAACGTGTTGATCGAGGAATCGATCTACGGCTGGAAGGAATTCGAGCTCGAGCTGATGCGCGACAGCAAAGACAACGTCGTGATCGTGTGCTCGATCGAGAACGTCGACCCGATGGGCGTGCACACCGGCGACTCGGTGACCGTGGCGCCGGCGATGACGCTGACTGACCGGGAATACCAGCGGATGCGTGACCTCGGCATCGCCATTCTGCGCGAGGTCGGGGTCGACACCGGCGGCTGCAACATCCAGTTTGCGGTTGACCCGCGTGACGGCCGGCTGATCGTCATCGAGATGAACCCGCGGGTGTCGCGGTCGAGTGCATTGGCATCCAAGGCCACCGGCTTCCCGATCGCCAAGATCGCCGCCAAGCTGGCCGTCGGTTACACCCTCGATGAGATCGTCAACGACATCACCAAGGAAACCCCGGCCTGCTTCGAGCCCACGCTGGACTATGTGGTGGTCAAGGCGCCCCGCTTCGCGTTCGAGAAGTTCCCCGGCGCAGACCCGATGCTGACCACCACGATGAAATCCGTCGGCGAGGCGATGTCGTTGGGCCGCAACTTCATCGAGGCGCTCGGCAAGGTGATGAGGTCGCTGGAGACCAAACGCGCCGGGTTCTGGACGGAGCCCGACACCGAGGGCAGCTCCGAGGATGCGCTGGAGCGGCTGCGGACGCCCACCGAGGGTCGGCTTTACGACGTCGAGCTGGCGCTGCGGTTGGGGGCACCGGTGGACCGGGTGGCCGAAGCCTCCGGGATCGACCCGTGGTTCGTCGCGCAGATCGCCGAGCTGCTGCGGTTGCGCGAAGAGGTCGCCGGCGCACCCTTCCTTGACGGCGACCTGCTGCGCCGGTGCAAACACAGCGGCTTGTCGGACCGCCAAATCGCCGCGTTGCGACCGGAATTGGCTGGTGAAGTCGGAGTGCGCTCGCTGCGGCGGCGGCTCGGCATCCATCCGGTGTACAAGACGGTGGACACCTGCGCTGCGGAGTTCGAGGCCAAGACGCCGTACCACTACAGCAGCTACGAGCTCGACCCCGCCGCCGAAAGCGAAGTGGCCCCGCAGACCGAGAAGCCCAAGGTGCTGATCCTGGGCTCGGGACCGAACCGGATCGGCCAGGGCATCGAATTCGACTACAGCTGCGTGCACGCCGCAACGACCCTGTCGCAGGCCGGTTTCGAGACCGTGATGGTCAACTGCAACCCGGAGACGGTGTCCACCGACTACGACACCGCCGACCGGCTCTACTTCGAGCCGTTGACGTTCGAGGACGTGCTGGAGGTGTTCCACGCCGAGCAGCTCTCCGGTACTGGCGGGCCCGGTGTCGTGGGAGTCATCGTCCAGCTCGGTGGCCAGACCCCGCTGGGGCTGGCGCAGCGGCTCGCCGACGAAGGGGTCCCCATCGTCGGTACCCCGCCGGAGGCCATCGACCTGGCCGAGGACCGCGGCGCGTTCGGCGACCTGCTGGCCGCCGCGGGACTGCCGGCGCCGCGGTACGGCATGGCGACCACGTTCGCGCAGGCGCGGCGGATCGCCGCCGACATCGGCTATCCGGTGCTGGTCCGGCCGTCCTACGTGCTGGGCGGGCGCGGCATGGAGATCGTCTACGACGACGAGACGCTGCAGGGCTACATCGCCCGCGCCACCGAACTCTCGCCCGAACATCCGGTGCTGGTGGACCGCTTCCTCGAAGACGCCATCGAGATCGACGTCGATGCGCTCTGCGACGGCGACGAGGTCTACATCGGCGGCATCATGGAGCACATCGAAGAAGCCGGCATCCACTCCGGCGACTCGGCGTGCGCGCTGCCACCGGTGACCCTGGGCCGCAGCGACATCGAGAAGGTGCGCAACGCGACCGAGGCCATTGCGCACGGCATCGGGGTGGTGGGCCTGCTCAATGTGCAGTACGCGCTGAAGGACGACGTGCTCTACGTGCTGGAGGCCAACCCGCGGGCCAGCCGCACCGTGCCGTTCGTCTCCAAGGCCACCGCGATACCACTGGCCAAGGCGTGCGCCCGAATCATGCTGGGCGCCAAGATTGCTCAACTACGTGACGAGGGCCTGTTGGTGGCCGTCGGCGACGGCGGCAACGTGGCGCCCAACGCCCCGATCGCGGTGAAGGAGGCGGTGCTGCCGTTCCACCGGTTCCGCCGGGCCGACGGCTCGGGTATCGACTCGCTGCTCGGCCCGGAGATGAAGTCGACCGGCGAGGTGATGGGCATCGACCGTGATTTCGGTAGCGCGTTCGCGAAAAGCCAGACCGCGGCCTACGGATCGCTGCCCGTTTCGGGCACCGTCTTCGTGTCGGTGGCCAACCGCGACAAGCGATCCTTGATCTTCCCGGTCAAGCGACTGGCCGACTTGGGCTTCCGGGTGCTGGCTACCGAGGGCACTGCGGAGATGCTGCGCCGCAACGGGATCCCGTGCGACGAGGTTCGCAAGCACTTCGAGGAGGCGCAGCCGGGCCGGCCGAAGATGTCGGCTGTCGACGCCATCCGCGCCGGCGAGGTCGACATGGTCTTCAACACGCCTTACGGAAACCCGGGCCCGCGCATCGACGGCTACGAAATTCGCTCGGCGGCAGTCGGAGTCAACATCCCCTGCGTCACGACGGTCCAGGGAGTGTCGGCGGCGGTGCAGGGCATCGAGGCCGCCATCCGTGGCGATATCGGTGTGCGGTCGCTGCAGGAGTTGCACAGCGCGCTGAACCACGGCGGCAAGTAGGCATGCCCGGGTTCGGCGCCCGGCTGGCCGACGCGGTATCCCGACGTGGGCCACTGTGTCTGGGCATCGACCCACATCCAGAGCTGTTGCGGGCCTGGGACCTGCCGGTCAGCCCTGAGGGCCTGGCGGCGTTCTGCGATATCTGCGTCGCGGCCTACGCCGACTTCGCGGTCGTCAAACCTCAGGTCGCGTTCTTCGAGGCCTACGGCGCCGCGGGTTATGCCGTGCTGGAACGCACCATCGCCGACCTGCGTGGCGTCGGGGTGCTGGTGCTGGCCGACGCCAAGCGCGGCGACATCGGATCGACGATGGCGGCCTACGCGGCCGCCTGGACCGGCGACTCGCCGCTGGCCACAGACGCCGTCACCGCGTCGCCCTACCTCGGGTTCGGCTCACTGCAGCCGCTGCTGGACAGTGCCGCAGCGCACGGCCGCGGGGTGTTCGTGCTGGCCGCGACGTCCAACCCGGAGGGTGCGAGCGTGCAGCGCGCCCAGGTCCAGGGCGGTCCGGTGGCCCAGCTGATCGTCGACCAGGCCGGCGAGGCCAACCGGGCCCTGGGCGCCGGCACCGTCGGCGTCGTCATCGGCGCCACCGTGACCGATGCGCCCGACGTCAGCGGGCTCGGCGGACCGGTGCTGGTACCCGGCGTCGGTTTCCAGGGTGGACGGCCTGAGGCGCTGGGTGGCCTGGGTGGCGCCGTGTCCGGGCAGTTGCTGCCCGCGGTGTCGCGCGACGTGCTGCGGGCCGGACCGGACGTGGCAGCGGTGCGTGCGGCAGCGGAGCGGATCCGCGCGGCAGTCGCTTACCTGGCCCGCTGAGCCGATCTGCGACACGCGCGACCCGCCGGGATATTCCTCACCGGGCCAGATTCGTCTTTTTGACCCGTGTCACCGCGCCCGGGTGAAGCGTTTCCCGGCGACCGGCCAGATCGGCCGCTGACGGTAAAAGTGCAGGTGAAAGCACTTTCAAGATGGTGAAGACAGGTGCTCGGCAGCGCCGGTCCCGCGGTTGACGGCCCCCCGGTCCGGGCCCGTTACGACGCCACAAGCTGCGACTTTGTAGCTTCAACCAGGGGGGCGGGTTAGATTTCGTCGGAAGACGTGGGTACGGTCGTCACCGCTGGCTGGAGTACCCAGCCGAGACAAACGAAGATCGATATCTGTTGCTTATTCGTACGGAGGAATCGTGGCTCTTCCCCAGTTGACCGACGAGCAGCGCGCGGCAGCGTTGCAGAAGGCTGCCGCCGCACGCCGAGCGCGAGCCGAGCTCAAAGACCGGCTCAAGCGCGGCGGCACCAATCTCCAGCAGGTGCTCAAGGATGCCGAGACCGACGAGGTCTTGGGCAAGATGAAGGTTTCCGCGCTGCTCGAGGCGTTGCCGAAGGTGGGCAAGGTCAAGGCGCAGGAAATCATGACCGAGCTGGAGATCGCCCCGACGCGCCGGTTGCGCGGGCTCGGCGACCGGCAGCGCAAGGCCTTGTTGGAAAAGTTCGACTTCACCGCCTGACCCTGGCGACGATGCGGGCCGAAAGGCCTGAGCAGGAGTCGGACCGTCGGGTAAGCCGGGAGACTCGTTGAGCGCCAACCGGGGACCGGACCGCACGGGTCGCGTGATCGTGCTGTCCGGTCCGTCCGCGGTGGGTAAGTCGACACTGGTCCGCTGTCTTCGCCAGCGGATACCCGATCTGTATTTCAGCGTCTCCGTCACCACGCGGGCGCCAAGGCCCGGTGAGGTGGACGGGGTGGACTACCACTTCGTGTCGATGGAACGCTTTGCGCAGCTGATCGACGACGGTTCGCTGTTGGAATGGGCGGAAATTCACGGTGGCCTGCACCGATCGGGCACCCTCGGCAGACCGGTGCGCGACGCCGTCAGCGCCGGACATCCGGTCCTCATCGAGGTCGACCTGGCCGGAGCCCGCGCGGTCAAGCAGGCGATGCCCGAAGTGGTCACCGTGTTCCTGGCCCCACCGAGTTGGGCGGCCTTGGAGGCCCGGCTGGTCGGTCGGGGGACCGAGACACCCGAGGTGATCGAGCGTCGGCTCGCCACCGCACGCGTCGAATTGGCGGCCCAAGACGACTTCGACGAAGTCGTGGTGAATGGTCAATTGGAAACAGCGTGCTCAAAATTGGTATCATTGCTGGTTGGATCTTCGCCTGAGACGGCGTGACCGTCCAACCCGACCCGATTCGCGATGTAGTCGCAGATCATCCAAGGCCGCCAGGAGAAAATTTACGTGAGTAGTTCGCAGACCGACGCCTCGTTGACCGCCGTCCCCGACCAGTTCGAATCGTCCTCGAGTGGCATCGGCGCCTACGACACGCCGCTGGGTATCACCAACCCGCCCATCGACGAGCTACTCGCGCGGGTCTCCAGCAAGTACGCGCTGGTGATTTACGCGGCCAAGCGGGCCCGCCAGATCAACGACTACTACAACCAGCTCGGCGAGGGCATCCTCGAGTACGTCGGGCCCCTGGTCGAGCCGGGCCTGCAGGAGAAGCCGCTGTCGATCGCGATGCGCGAGATCCACGGCGATCTGCTCGAGCACACCGAAGGCGAGTAGCGGGCTCTGCGCATGAGCCTCTCGGGTGAGAAGCGGACGGACCGCAAGCGGATCGTCGTCGGCGTCGCCGGTGGCATCGCTGCCTACAAGGCCGCCACTGTGGTCCGTCAGCTCACCGAGGCCGGCCATCGGGTCCGCGTCATCCCCACCGAATCCGCGCTGCGCTTCGTCGGGGCCGCCACCTTCGAAGCCCTATCGGGTGAGCCCGTGCAGACCGGGGTATTCGACAACGTGCCCCAGGTGCCGCACGTCGCCATCGGCCAGAACGCCGACTTGGTCGTCGTCGCGCCCGCCACCGCCGACCTGTTGGCCCGGGCCAGTCACGGCCGCGCCGACGATCTGCTGACCGCCACGCTGCTCACCGCGCGATGCCCGGTGCTGTTCGCCCCGGCCATGCACACCGAGATGTGGCAGCACCCCGCGACCATCGAGAACGTCGCCACGCTGCGAAGCCGGGGCGCCGTGGTGCTCGAACCGGCCTCCGGCCGATTGACCGGTGAAGACAGCGGCGCAGGTCGGTTGCCCGAGGCCGAGGAGATCGTCACCTTCGCCCAGCTGCTGCTGGAACGGCACGACGCGATGCCCTACGACCTGGCCGGCGTCAAACTGCTCGTGACCGCCGGTGGGACCCGTGAGCCGATCGACCCGGTCCGCTTCATCGGCAACCGCAGTTCCGGCAAGCAGGGCTACGCGCTGGCGCGGGTGGCTGCCCAGCGGGGTGCCGAGGTGACCCTGATCGCCGCGCACACCGCCGGGCTGATCGACCCGGCCGGCGTCGAGGTGGTGCACGTCAGCTCGGCCCAACAGCTCCGCGACGCGGTGTCCAAACATGCGCCCGACGTCCACGTGCTGACAATGGCGGCGGCGGTCGCCGACTTTCGGCCGACCCAGGTCGCAACCGCCAAGATCAAAAAAGGCGCCTCCGACGACTCAGCGCCGCACATCGACCTGATCCGCAACGACGACGTGCTGGCCGCGGCCGTGCAGGCCCGCACCGCCGGTCAGCTGCCCAACATGCAGGCCATCGTCGGCTTCGCCGCCGAGACCGGCGACGCCAACGGTGACGTGCTGTTTCACGCGCGGGCCAAGTTGCGGCGCAAGGGATGTGACCTGCTGGTGGTCAACGCCGTCGGCGACGGCAAAGCGTTCGAGGTGGACAACAACGACGGCTGGCTGCTGGCCGCCGACGGCACCGAGTCGGCGCTGCAGCCCGGCTCGAAGACGCTGATGGCCAGCCGTATCGTGGACGCGATCGTCACCTTTCTGCAGCGGGGCGCCTCAGACGCCACCTGAGAACGCCACGGGGCCGCCGAGGCACTGCGGACCGGCCGGTAACATAAACCCGCCTGGCGATATAATTTGCCTAACTAACGTTTTTTCATGTGTCTGGAAAGGGAGAGAGTGTGAGCGAACAGGGTCGGTTGTTCACCAGCGAATCGGTGACCGAGGGGCATCCAGACAAGATCTGTGACGCGATCAGCGACTCGGTGCTCGACTCGTTGCTGGCCGTGGACCCGCGCTCACGTGTCGCCGTCGAGACGGCCGTCACCACCGGTCAGGTGCACGTCATCGGCGAGGTCACCACGACGGCCAAAGAAGCGTTCGCCGACATCACCAACACCGTGCGTGCGCGCATCCTCGACATCGGCTACGACCACTCCGACAAAGGGTTCGACGGGGAGACCTGCGGCGTCAACATCGGCATCGGCCGTCAGTCGCCCGACATCGCCCAGGGCGTGGACACCGCGCACGAGACGCGCGTCGAAGGTGCTGCGGACCCGCTGGACTCCCAAGGCGCCGGCGACCAGGGCCTGATGTTCGGCTACGCGATCGCCGACACCCCGGAACTGATGCCGCTGCCGATCGCGTTGGCGCACCGGCTGGCACGGCGTCTGACCGAGGTACGCAAGAACGGCACGCTGCCCTACCTGCGCCCGGACGGTAAGACTCAGGTCACCATCGAATACGAAGACAACATCCCGACCCGGCTGGACACCGTCGTGGTCTCCACCCAGCACGCCGACGGCATCGACCTGTTCAAGACGCTGGACCCCGACATCCGCAAGCACGTGCTCGAGACCGTCCTGCAGGAATTGGCTCACGAGACGCTGGACTCGTCGTCGACTCGGGTGCTGGTCAACCCGACCGGAAAGTTCGTCGTCGGCGGACCGATGGGTGACGCCGGCCTGACCGGCCGCAAGATCATCGTCGACACCTACGGCGGCTGGGCCCGCCACGGCGGCGGCGCGTTCTCCGGCAAGGACCCGTCCAAGGTGGACCGGTCGGCGGCGTACGCGATGCGCTGGGTGGCCAAGAACATCGTCGCAGCCGGCCTGGCGGAGCGGGTCGAGGTGCAGGTGGCCTACGCCATCGGCAAGGCCGCCCCGGTCGGCTTGTTCATCGAGACGTTCGGCACCGCCACCGTCGACCCGGTCAAGATCGAGAAGATCGTGCCCGAGGTGTTCGACCTGCGGCCCGGCGCGATCGTCCGCGACCTGGACCTGCTGCGTCCGATCTACGCGCAGACCGCGGCGTACGGCCATTTCGGCCGCACCGACATCGACCTGCCGTGGGAGCGCCTGGACAAGGTCGAGGACCTGCAGCGCGCCGTGTAGCTCCAACCGCGAAAGCCCCCGCCTGCGGGGGCTTTTCGTGTCAACCGGTGAATTGGTAGTCGTCGAGGTCGAAACGCCTACTGCGCCAATAGACCTCGAACGTGTGCGCGGGTCGCAGCGCGACGTCGCCGTTCTTGTCGAAGTAGTAGCTGTTGGCCCCCCGGCAGCTGTCCTGCCAGAACACCTGGCGGTGCCGGCGGCGCAATTGCTCGGCGAAGTAGCGGGCATTGGCTTCATCGCTGATCTCGACCCGGCTGGCGCCGCGCTGCCGGGCGCGCTTCATGCACCGCACCATGTGGTGAGTCTGCGCCTCGATCAACGCAAAGTACGACGATCCGACGTAGCCGTAGGGGCCCATCGTGGAAAAGAAATTGGGAAAGCCGGGAATGGCCGTACCCTCGTAGGCCTGCGCGCGGTTGTCCTCCCAGAACTGTTTCAGCGACCGCCCGCCGCTGCCGGTCACCGCGAAGGTCGGTGTGCTGTCGGTGTCGAAGACGTGAAAACCGGTGGCCAGCACCAACACATCGATCTCGTGGTTGGTGCCGTCGGCGGTAGCTACCGCTGACGGCGTGATCTTGTCGATCGGCTCGGTGACCAGTCGGACGTTGTCGCGGTTGTAGGTCGACAGGTAGCTGTTGTGGAAACCGGGCCGTTTGCAGCCGATCGCGTAACTCGGGGTGAGCTGTTGACGCACCGCCGGGTCATGTACCTTCCGGCGCAGATAGCCGCGGCCCAGCAACTCCATCCAGCGGGCCAGCGGGTACACGGTGAAGTACTGAGCGGGCAGCGGGAAGGTCACCTCGACGTAGGTCTGGGTGATCAGCCGCTGCAGTGTCTTGGTGCCGGGCAGCCGCAACGCCCAGTGCGCCGGCGTGGGCAGCGGCACGTCGAACTTCGGGAAGCACCAGATCGGTGTGCGCTGAAAGACGGTGAGCTCGCTGACAATCGGCGCGATCTGGGGAATCAGTTGGACCGCCGACGCGCCGGTGCCGATCACTGCCACCCGCTTACCGGTCAGGTCGAGGCTGTGGTCCCAGCGGGCGGTGTGCACGCACTCTCCGGCGAACGAGTCGACGCCGTCGATGTCGGGTGGCTTGGGCACGGTGAGCACGCCGCTGCCGTTGTAGACGAACCGCGCGGTGACCACGTCGCCGGCATCGAGCTGGACCCGCCACAGCGACCGCTCGTCGTCGAACTCGGCGGCCACGACCGTGGTGTTGAACCGGATTTTCGGCCGGATCCGGTATTTGTCGGCGCAGTGCTGGGCGTAGGCCTTCAGTTCCCCGCCACGCGCGTAGGTGCGCGACCAGTCCGGTCGCTGCTCGAACGAGAACTGGTAGGACGCCGACGGAATGTCCACCGCGATGCCGGGATAGGTGTTCCAGTACCAGGTTCCGCCGACGTCGTCGCCGGCTTCGACGATGAGGTAGTCGCTGAAGCCTGCCCGGTCGAGTTTGATCCCGGCGCCGATGCCGGAGAACCCTGCACCGACGATCAGGCAGTGGTAGTCGGGCCGATCAACGTTCATCGGTGCCTCTCTCGGGGGCCGCTACAGCCGGCCAGTCGATACCGACGGTACTGCGAATTTAATGCAGCGCCGCTTTCAGGACGGCCAGACCCCGGTTGGTCGCCTCCGCCGCGGCCGGGATCAGCAGCGCGAAGCTGACGTAGCCGTGTACCAGGGTGCCCTCGTTGCTCAGCTGGGCGGGTGTGCCGGCCGCGTTGAGCAGCTCCGCGTAGAGGGCGGCGTCGTCGCGCAGCGGGTCGTGCTCGGCGCTGCCGATGAAGGCCGGGGCCAGCCCGGAGAGATCGGCGGCGTTGCACGGCGCAAGGGCGGCGGGTAGCGCCTTGGGGTCGTCGATGTCGACGCCCGGTACGTACCAGCTCATGAATACGTCGATGACCTCGCGGTTCAGGATCGGCGCGTCGGCGTTCTCGGTGAACGACGGCATCGACAGGTCGGCGGTGATGCTCGGGTACCAGAGCAGCTGAAACGCCAGCGCCGGCCCGCCCTCGTCGCGGGCCCGCTGGGCGATCACCGCGGCCAGGTTGCCGCCGGCCGAGTCGCCGGCGACCGCGATGCGGTCGGGGTTGCCGCCCAGCTCAGCGGCGTGCTCGGCGACCCACTGCAACGCGGCCCAGCAGTCGTTCAGTCCGGCCGGGAAGGGGTGCTCGGGGGCCAGCCGGTAGTCGACGGACACCACGATGGCGTCGGCGCCGACAGCGTGCGCCCGCGCGACCGGGTCGTGGGTATCCAGGTCGCCGAGGGCGAAGCCGCCGCCGTGGTAGAACACGACGATCGGCAGGCTGCCGGGTTCGGACTGCGGCCAGTAGATGCGAACCGGGATCTCGGTCAGGTCGCCATGAGAGATGGTGCGGTTTTCGATACGCAGATCCGGCAGCATCTCCGGGGGCGCCTTGAGTTGGCGCAGCCGCGCGCGGGCCACGTCGACGCCGTCGGATGCCTTGAAGGTCATCGGGAAAGCGTCGACCAGGGCCTTCAGCGTCGGATCGATGTGTGGTCGGGCGGTGGTCGGCTCCGTCATGGATTTCTCCTTTGTCACCGTACGTGCAACGCCTCGCGCAGCGCGGCCAGCCCGCGATCCATCGCCTCGGTCGCCGCCGGCACCACCCCGGCGTAGCCGAGGTAGCCGTGCACCATCGTCTCGGCGTTGTGCACCTCGACCGGAACGCCGGCCGCGGCGAGCAGTTCACCGTAGCGCGCCCCGTCGTCGCGCAGCGGATCGTGTCCGGCGACGGCGATGTAGGCGGCGGGTAGGTCGGCCAGGTTCGCGTTGCGGCCCGGCGCCATCCCGACAGGGGGATCAAACAGGTCGATCTCGCCCGCGTAGTAGCGGCTGAAGGCGGCGACGGCCGCACTGTCCAGCACTGGCGCGCCATGGTTTTCGCTGAACGATGGCAGCGACGAGTCCCACAGCGTCGCCGGGTACCACAACAGCTGGAACGAAATGGGTGGGGCGCCTTGAGCCGCTTCGTCGCGTGCACGCTGCGCGATGACCGCCGAGATGTTGCCGCCCGCGGAATCTCCCGCCACCGCAAGCCGACTCGCGTCGGCGCCGATCTCACTGCCGTGCTGGGCGACCCATTGCGTTGCGGCCCAGGCATCGTCGATTGCGGCGGGGTAGGGGTGTTCGGGCGCCAGCCGGTACTCGACCGACACCACCACCGCCGAGGCGCCGACGGCGTGCTGGCGGGCGGTGCCGTCGTGGGTGTCGAGGTCGCCGACGACAAAGCCGCCGCCGTGAAAGAACATCACCACCGGCGGCGCGGCGTCATCGGTTGGCGGCCAGTAGATCCGGATGTTGATCGGGCCGGCCGGCCCGTCGATGGCGCGGTCTTGCACCCGCAGTTCGGGATGAAAGCTACGGCGTGGCAGGTCGCGCAACGCCCGGCGGGCCGCGTCGACACCGTCGTCGGCGGATAATCGGAACGGAACCGCGTCCAGTACCTTCTGCAAGATGGGATCGAGGGCGGATCCGGCGTCGGAGCTGGGCATGCAGACACCGTACGCACCGCGGGTGATGCTCGGCGCCTGGGTGGCCGGCGGGTGGGCCGGCCTCGCCTACGGCGTGTTCTTGACCATCGTGGCGCTCCGGTCGCCGCCAGGTGTCGAACTGACCGGGGTGTGGGGGGCCCAACCGGCGTTCAAGGCGTCGATGGCGCTGTTGCTGGCGTTCGCGGCGGCCGCCCATCCGGTGGTCCGCGAACGGCGCTGGCTGATGCCGGCGTTGCTGTTCTCCGCGGCCGGCGACATGCTGCTGGCCGTTCCGTGGTGGGCGGCGTCATTCGTGTTCGGGTTGGGCGCATTCCTGTTGGCGCACCTGTGTTTCCTGGGCGCGCTGGCGCCGTTGGCACGCGCGTCGCGTGCGCGCTGGGTGGCGGTCGCGTTGATGTGGCTGGCGGGTGCGGGCCTGCTGAGCTGGTTCTGGCCGCAGTTGGCCCGCGACGGCATGACGGTACCGGTCACCGTCTACCTGCTGGTGCTGGTCGCGATGGTGTCGGCGGCGCTGTTCGCGCGGCTGCCGACGCCGTGGACGGCGGTCGGCGCGGTGTGCTTCGCCTGGTCGGACGCGATGATCGGGATCAGCCGCTTCGTGCTGGGCACCGAGGTGCTGGCGGTGCCGATCTGGTGGACCTACGCGGCGGCTCAGGTGTTGATCACCGCGGGCTTCTTCTTCGGTCGGATGTCGACGGTCTCTGCTACACCTGGCGGGTGACCATCCGGACCCGGCAGGCTGCGGCATTCGAGCCGATCGCTCGCGTGTTGCCGATGCTGTCGGTGCCGCAGCTGGACCGGGACTTCGACTACCTGGTGTCGCAGGAGCAGTCCGATGACGCCCAGCCCGGTGTGCGGGTGCGGTTGCGCTTTCACGGCCGGTTGGTCGACGGCTTCATCCTGGAACGCCGCACCGACACCGATCACGTCGGCAACCTGGCCTGGCTGGACCGCGTGGTGTCGGCCGAGGCGGTGCTGACCCCGGAGATCCGCCGACTGGTCGACGCCGTCGCGGCCCGCTACGCCGGCACCCGCGCCGACGTGTTACGGCTGGCGGTGCCACCGCGGCACGCCAAGGTGGAGGCCGAAACGCTCACGACGCCAATTCTTTCCGTGGTCGACGAGGTCGATCGGGCGGGGTGGGAGGCCTACGCCAGCGGCGGGCAGTTCCTGACGGCGCTGGCCGAGTCGCGCGCCGCCCGGGCGGTGTGGCAGGCGCTGCCCGGCGAGTCGTGGGCCGACCGGTTCACCGAGGCAGCCGCGCAGACCGTGCGGACCGGCCGCGCGGTGTTGACGATCGTGCCGGACCAGCGCGACGTGGACACGATGTGGCGGGCGGCGACGGCGTTGCTCGACGAGGCCGGGGTGGTCGCGCTGTCGGCGGGCCTGGGTCCGTCCGCGCGCTATCGCCGCTGGCTGGCCGCGCTGCGCGGCACCGCGCGACTGGTGATCGGCACCCGCAGCGCGGTATTCGCTCCGATTAGCGACCTCGGGCTGGTCATGGTGTGGGACGACGGCGACGACACACTGGCCGAGCCCCGAGCGCCGTACCCGCATGCGCGTGAGGTGGCGATGTTGCGCGCACACCAGATGCGTTGTGCGGCAGTGATCGGGGGCTACGCCCGCACCGCCGAGGCCCAGGCGCTGGTGCGCAGCGGCTGGGCACACGACGTCGTCGCGACGCGGCCGGTGGTGCGCGCCCGAACCCCGCGGGTGGTGGCCCTCGACGACGGCGGGTACGCCGACGAGCGCGACCCGGCAGCGCGTACCGCACGGCTGCCGTCGGTCGCGCTGCGCGCGGCCCGGTCGGCGCTGCAGGCCGAGGCGCCGGTGCTGGTGCAGGTGCCGCGGCGGGGTTACGTCCCGTCGCTGGCCTGTGCGCGCTGCCGGGCCATCGCCCGCTGCCGGCATTGCACCGGCCCGTTGTCGCTGGACGACCGCGGCGGGATGGCGGTGTGCCGCTGGTGTAGCCGTGCCGATGCCGGATTACGATGCGGCGCTTGTGGATCGGAAGCGGTGCGGGCCGCCGTGGTGGGCGCCCGGCGGACGGCCGAAGAGCTGGGGCGGGCGTTCCCGGGGACGCCGGTGATCACCTCGGCGGGCGAGGCGGTGGTCTCCCAGGTCGATGCGCGACCGGCTTTGGTGGTGGCGACGCCCGGCGCCGAGCCGCGCGCGGTCGACGGCTACGGGTCGGCGCTACTGCTGGACTGCTGGGCGCTGCTGGGCCGCCAGGACCTGCGGGCGGCCGAGGACACGCTGCGGCGATGGATGGCCGCCGCGGCGCTGGTCCGGCCGCGTGCGGCCGGCGGGGTGGTGGTGGTGGTGGCTGAGTCCTCCGTGCCGACCGTGCAGGCGCTGATCCGATGGGATCCGGTCGGGCACGCGGACGCCGAGTTGTCGGCCCGGACCGAGGTCGCGTTGCCGCCGAGTGTGCACATGGCCGCGCTGGACGGCACCGGCCAGGCGGTGGCGGCGTTACTCGAGGAGGTCCGTCTGCCGGAAACTGCGGAACTGCTCGGCCCGGTGCCGCTGCCGCCGGGAGTGCGTCGACCACCCGGTGTGTCGGCCGACGAGCCGGTGAGCCGGATGCTGCTGCGGGTGGACCGTGCGCAGGGACTGGCGTTGGCCGGCGAGTTGCGGCGCGGCGTCGCCGTGGTCAGCGCCCGCCAGGCTCACGAGCCGGTCCGGGTGCAGATCGATTCGCTGCACATCGGCTAGCAGGCCCAGGCCCTCGAATCATCGAGGTAGAGGTCGCAGGCGGTGTCGAGTGCATCGTCGGGCGAGTCTGCGGTGTATCCGGTCGGCAGGACGGAGTCCTGGTAGCGGTTAGCTGGTACAACACCGCCAGGCTGCTGCACCCCCTGGTGTCCGTTCTCACTGAACCTGGGGCATGTGGCCTTCAGTTGACTGCCTACCGGACCATCCACGTAAGTATATATCGAGAGCCGTATTGTATATACTGGGTCTGTGGGAAAGCATCTGATCGACATTGATGAGCAGGCATTGGAAATGGCTCGCGCAGAACTGGGAACTTCCACGATCAAAGACACGGTGAACACGGCTCTACGCCGCACGACGTCGCACCGACCACAGTATGTGGCCGCCGCGCTGGACGCGCTGGCCGCCGCGCCATCCGGAGATCGCGCTGAGGCATGGCGCTGACGTTTCTCATCGACACCAGTGTGGTCAAACGACTCGGGCAGCCCAACGTGCGGCAAGCGGTGGAACCCCTCGCGGCTTCTGGTGAACTCGCGCGGGCCCGTATCACCGATCTCGAGGTCGGCTATTCGGCGAGGAATGAGGCCGAGTGGGACCGCCTAATAGCGGCATTGGACGTATTCGAGCCGGTCGAATCGACCGAATCGCATCATCGTCGCGCGCTTCAGGTGCAACGACTCCTCGCCCAGCGAAGCCGGCGCGGACGCAAGATCCCTGACCTACTCATCGCCGCCGCCGGCGAAGAACACGGCCTCACCGTCTTGCACTACGACTCAGACTTCGACCTGATTTCCGCAGTGACCGGCCAACCTTGCCAATGGGTGGTGCCTTCTGGGACCGCCGATTAGAGGGTACTGGCCCGGCTGAGGTGCCGAGAAGATTGACGAGCGAGACCACTAAGGTTTGTCCGACTTGGTCAGTTCACTGCCCCACACCGACCGGGCGCCGGCGTCGCCGATACGCACCACCTGCACGATAGAGGCGAGGCCTACCACCACGGCGAGGACGGCAATCGCCAGGTTGGTCCTGATCCCCGGTTTGACCGCTCGGCCCTCTCGCCAGTGCGCCAGCGACAAAACGCCAGCAACGACCAGCATCGCGACCGAAAAGTAGATCATCGAGCCACCGCGCTCGGCATGGGTGTTCAAGATGTCGCTGTGATGGCGTTCCTGGTCGTAGAGCCACCCGCCGGCGGTCGCGGTGATCGGCGTCAACACGGTGGTCACGGCGGCGAACGCAAGCACAAGCCAGACCAGACGCCGCCGCGCTGCCGGCCACAACGCGCACAGAATTTCCAGTAGCGCCGTCAGCGGTGCCAACACCACCACGGCGTGCAGGAGCAGAACGTGGGCGGGAAGCCCCGAAATCGTCGTCAATGTCATCGCACTCCTCGAAAGTCAGCTGTCGCGTGCGGCCTTTTGCTGACTTCTTACACTGTGCCGGTGCGCCTAGTCTTCGCCGGAACACCCGAGCCCGCGCTGCCCGCGCTGCGCAGTCTGATCGACTCGCCGCGTCACGAGGTGATCGCGGTGCTCACCCGGCCGGATGCCGCGTCCGGACGGCACGGCAAACCCAAGCCGTCACCGGTCGCGCGGCTGGCTCTCGAGCAGGGCATCCCGGTGCTGCGGCCGGAGCGACCGAACTCGGCCGAGTTTGTCGACGAGCTCTCGGAGTTGGGGCCTGACTGCTGTCCGGTGGTGGCTTTCGGCGCGCTGCTGGGCGACGCGCTGCTGGCAGTGCCGGCGCACGGCTGGGTGAACCTGCATTTCTCGGTGCTACCGGCCTGGCGCGGTGCGGCTCCGGTGCAGGCGGCGATCGCCGCGGGTGACACCGTCACTGGCGCCACCACCTTCCAGATCGAGTCCGGCCTGGACTCCGGGCCGGTCTACGGAGTCGTCACCGAGGCGGTCCGCCCTATCGACACCGCGGGGGATCTGCTCGAGCGGCTGGCGGTTTCGGGAGCGGCGTTGCTGTCCAGCACCCTGGACGGCATCGCCGACGGGGCGCTCACACCGGTTCCGCAGCCCGCCGACGGCATCAGCGTCGCGCCGAAGATCAGCGTCGAGCAGGCACGGGTGCGCTGGGACCTGCCGGCCGAAGTCGTCGAGCGGCGCATCCGGGCCGTCACGCCCAACCCGGGGGCGTGGACCCTGATCGGCGACCTTCGGGTCAAACTCGGGCCGGTGTATCTGGACAGCGACGGTCAGGGTCTCCCGAACGCATTGGCGCCCGGCGAGATTCACATCGACCGTCGCAGCGTGCGAGTCGGCACCGGGTCAGGGGCGGTGCGACTCGGCCAGGTTCAGGCGCCGGGAAAGAAGCCGATGAATGCCGTCGACTGGGCCAGGGGAGCCCGTCTGGAACCGTCGGTGCGAGCGTCGTGAGCCCACAGCAGGGCAAGCCACGTCGCGACCGGCCCGCCACGGCAAAACCTCGACGGCCGAGTCGCAAGCCCATGGACCCAGCGCGCCAGGTGGCATTCGATGTGCTGCGTGCCGTGCGGGAGCGCGACGCCTACCCCAACCTGTTGCTGCCGGTTCTGTTGCGGGAGAGAGGGATCAGCGGCCGCGATGCCGCCTTCGCCACCGAGCTGACCTATGGCAGCAGCCGCATCCGGGGCCTGCTGGACGCCGTCATCGGGGCCGCGGCCGACCGGTCCCCGGACACCATTGACCCGGTTCTGCTCGACCTGCTGCGACTGGGGACCTACCAACTGCTACGCACCCGCGTCGACGCGCACGCCGCCGTCTCGACCACCGTCGAGCAGGCAGGAATCGAATTCGACATGCCGCGAGCCGGTTTCGTCAACGGGGTACTGCGAAAGATCAGCACCCGCGACGAGCAGTCCTGGGTCGAGCAACTGGCGCCCGCCAAGTCCGTCGACCCGATTGGCAACGCCGCATTCCTGCACGCCCACCCGCGCTGGATCGCGCAGTCATTCGTCGACGCGCTGGGCGCTGCCGCCGGCGAACTCGGCGCGGCGCTGGCCGCCGACGACGCGCGGCCCCAGGTGCACCTGGCCGCCCGGCCCGGCGTCCTGACCGCCGAGGATCTTGCCGCGGCCGTCGACGGCCGCGTGGGCCGATTCTCGCCGTACGCGGTGTACTTGCCCGCCGGCGACCCCGCCCAGGTGGCGGCGGTACGCGACGGGCAGGCGCTGGTTCAGGACGAGGGCAGCCAATTAGTTGCGCGGGCAATGACTTTGGTGCCATTGGTCGAGGACGCGGGCCGATGGCTGGACCTGTGCGCCGGCCCTGGTGGAAAAACCGCGTTGCTGGCCGCGCTGGCCGCTGAGTCGGGGGCCCGGGTCACCGCGGTAGAGCCGGCCGACCATCGCGCCGACCTGGTCGTCGAGAACACCCGCGGCCTGCCGGTCGACGTGGTGCGGGTGGACGGACGCAGTAGCGGCCTCGAACCGGGTTTCGACCGGGTCCTGGTCGACGTGCCGTGCACCGGTCTGGGTGCGCTGCGGCGTCGTCCGGACGCTCGCTGGCGGCGCCAGCCCGCCGACGTGCCGGCGTTGACCAGGCTGCAACGGGAACTGCTGGCGGCCGCGATCGCGCTGACCCGCCCCGGCGGGGTCATCCTGTACGCGACGTGCTCGCCGCATCTGGCCGAGACGGTCGGTGTGGTTGGCGACGCGTTGCGCCGACATCCGGTGTCCGCGTTGGATACCCGGCCGCTGTTCGCGCCGACGACCGACCTGGGCGACGGTCCTTACGTCCAGCTGTGGCCGCATCGCCACGGCACCGACGCGATGTTCGCCGCGGCGCTGGTCAAGCGGGACGGATAGTCCCCAGTAAGGTGACGTTCATGTCAGGCAAGACCCACCGGCCGCTGATCGCTCCGTCGATACTGGCGGCCGATTTCGCCCGGCTGGCCGACGCGGCGGCCGACGTCGAAGGCGCGGACTGGTTGCACGTCGACGTGATGGACGCGCACTTCGTGCCGAACCTGACGATCGGGCTGCCGGTGGTGGAAAGCCTGTTGGCGGCCACCGACATTCCGATGGACTGCCACCTGATGATCGACGACCCGGACCGCTGGGCGCCGCCGTACGCCGAGGCCGGCGCCTACAACGTCACGTTCCACGCCGAGGCGACCGACAACCCGGTCAGCGTGGCCCGCGACATCCGCGCCGCCGGCGCCAAAGCGGGGCTGAGCATCAAACCCGGCACGCCGCTGGACCCCTACCTGGATATCCTCAAGGATTTCGACACGTTTCTGGTGATGTCCGTCGAACCCGGTTTCGGCGGCCAGAAATTCATCCCCGACGTGCTGAGCAAGGTGCGTGAGGTGCGCAAGCTCGTCGACTCCGGCGAGTTGACCATCCTGGTCGAGATCGACGGCGGCATCAACGCCGACACGATCGAGCAGGCCGCCGAGGCCGGGGTCGACTGCTTCGTCGCCGGCTCGGCCGTCTACGGCGTCAGCGACCCGGCCGCCGCGGTCGAGGCATTGCGGCGCCAGGCCGGGGCCGTGTCGCCGCATCTGCGCCGATGACTGACCCGGCTGCCGGTTACGCGGCCGCCATGCGGTTGGCCATCGAGCAAGCCGATCTGGTCAAGGGCAACACCTATCCGAACCCGCCGGTCGGCGCGGTCATCCTGGATCGCGCCGGCAAGGTCGTCGGCGTCGGTGGCACCCAGCGAACGGGCGGTGCCCATGCCGAGGTGATGGCGTTGCGCCGGGCGGGACGGCTGGCGTCCGGCGGAACAGCTGTCCTCACCTTGGAACCCTGTAACCACCACGGCAAAACCCCACCGTGTGTTGACGCGCTGATCGAGGCGGGCATCGCGTCGGTGATCTATGCGGTCAGCGACCCGAATCCGAAGGCCGCGGGCGGTGCGGCGCGGTTGGCCGCCGCCGGGATAGACGTGATCGGCGACGTGCAGGCCGATCTGGTCGCCGGCGGACCGCTGCGCGAATGGTTGCACAAGCAACGCACCGGGCTGCCGCACGTGACGTGGAAATACGCCACCAGCATCGACGGCCGCAGCGCCGCCGCGGACGGCTCCAGTCAATGGATCACCAGCGAAGCAGCCCGCGCCGACGTGCACCGCCGGCGGGCAACGGTGGACGCGATCGTGGTGGGCACCGGCACTGTGCTCGCCGACAATCCGCGGTTGACGGCCCGTCGGGCCGACGGTGGTCTCGCCAGCCGCCAGCCGATGCGCGTCGTCGTCGGAATGCGCGAGATACCCGCGGAGGCAAAGGTTCTCAACGACGATTCGCGCACGATGGTGATTCGCACCCGCGAGCCCGCCGAGGTGCTCAAGGCGCTGTCCGATCGCACCGATGTGCTACTCGAAGGAGGACCGACGCTTGCCGGCGCCTTCCTGCGGGCCGGTGCGATCGACCGGATCCTGGCCTATGTGGCGCCGATTCTGCTCGGCGGACCGATCAGCGCGGTCGACGACGTCGGGGTGGCGAGCATCGCCCGGGCCCTGCGCTGGCGCTACGACGGCGTCGAACGGGTGGGCCCGGACTTGGTGCTGAGCCTGGTGCCGCGGTAGGCGTCTACATCCGGGGCGCGACGGGTTCGGCGTCCAACGCCTCGGGCTCCTCGGCGTGCACGCTGCGGCTGCCGATCAGCAGGCCCAACAGCGCACCCACCACGCACACCACGACGGTGACCTTGAAGATCTCGCCATACATTCCGGCGAACGCCTCGCGGTACAGGGTGGCCTGATGCAAGAGACGCTCCGCAAGGCTGGCGTTCGCCGGGATCTCCGACGCCAACTTGGCGACGAGTTGCGGCAACCGGTAGAAGCCCCACGCACTCAGCGCGGCCACGCCGATCAGCATGCCCGTCATGCGCGCCACCACCACCGCCGCCGAGGCGATGCCGTGCTGCGCGGACGGCACCACCCGCAGGCTGGCGGAGGTCAGCGGTGCGATCACCAAACCGAGCCCGATGCCCGCCACCGACAGATCGGTATCCAGCGCCGGCAGTGACAAGCCGAAAAGGTGGTGGTGTGCTTGCAGCAGGTTGATCGACCACTTCGTGATCAGCCAGTAGCCGCTGGCGGCGATCAGTAGCCCGACGAAGGCCACCGCCCGGTCGCCGACCTTGGTCGCGATCGCGCCGCCCAGCAGCGCGCCGATCGGCAGCGCCGCCAGGAACCACAGCAGCAGCAGCGCCGCTTCGTTTTGATCTTTGCCGAGCACGCCCTGGGCGAACAGTTCGACGTCGACCAGCGTCACCATCAAGGCCGCGCCGGCGCACAACGACGCACCGAGCGCGGACAGGAACGGTCGGAAATGCACCCCGGCGGGTTCGATCAGCTTGGTGCGGGAGAACCGTTCCCACCCGAAGAAAATCACTGCGAAGACAACTGCCGCGACAATCAGCGGCGGCCCGTAGCTGGGCAGCGCGTGCTTGCCGTCGGGGTTGGCGTTGTACAGGCCGACGACGGCCAATCCGAGGGTGACCGCCAGCAGCAATCCGCCGATCACGTCGATTTTTTCCGGCTCGGCGCTGCGGTCCCGGGACGGCAGGCTGAACTGGATCATCACCATCGCGGCCAGCGCCAGCGGCACGTTGATCCAGAACACGTCCTGCCATCGGCTGGTCAGCCAGACGATGAAGATTCCGTACAGCGGACCGAGCACACTGCCGAGTTCTTGCGCGGCACCGATCCCGCCGAGCACTCCCGCGCGGTTGCGCTGGGCCCATAGGTCGGCGCCCAGTGCAAGCGTTACCGGCAGCAGAGCGCCGCTGGCCACACCCTGGATGGTGCGGCCAACTACCAGGATGTCCAGATCGGTGGACAGCGCGGTGATCACCGACCCGATCAGGAAGGTGGCCAGGCTGACCTGGAGCAGCAGCTTGCGGCCGAACCGGTCGGACGCCCGGCCCAGCAGCGGCATCGCGGCGATGTAGCCCAGCAGGTACCAGGTGATGATCGGGGTGATGCGCTGCAGGCGGTTGACCGGGATCCCGATGGTGCCGATGATGTCGCGCATGATCGTGACCACGACATAGGTGTCGAGTGCGCCGAGCAGGACGGCGAGGCTGCCGGCGCTGATCGCGACGACGCGCCCCGCGTGGTGGGGCTGGGGTGCCGTCACTGGCCCGGGGCCACGGGCGGCTTGGTGACCTGGACCGGCGCGTTCCAGTTCGACAGCGTGAGCTGAAGAGTGTTGCCGGGGCTCTGCTGCAGCGTGGTCTGCACTAGCTGGTGGTCTCCGTTTTCTTCGATCCACACCGTCGTGGGCATCGGCTGCGTCGCCTTCAGTCGCGGCATGATCCCGTTCACGGCGTCCGCCGAGACCGTCCCGGTGATCTTGATGGTGGACTGTCCGGCGACGTTCTCCCGCGCTTCGGACTTGGGGTTACTGAGGTTGGTCAGTATGTTGGCCAGCCCGACGTCGGGCTTGAGGATGGTGGACGGGTCGTACAGATCGGAGGCCTTGCCGAAGCTGTCCCACTGGCCGGGGGTGAGGGCGCCGTAAAGGGTGCCGTCGATGACTACGAACGGCGCGTCGATGTCGGAGCCACCGAAGACGATGCTCGCGTTGCCCTGCGCCGCGGTCTGCGGCGTGGTGGTCAGGTCGCCGGTCAGAGACTTGACCGGAAGGCCCTTGATGTTTCCGTTGACGCTAAGGGCCAGATGCACGCTGGTGACTTTCTGGGTGCTCTGAATGGACTCCTTGATCAAGGTGGTCGCATCGGGCAACGGAGCTCCGGATGGCTTGGACGACGAGCAGCCACTGATCAACGCTGCGGCGATGGAGAGAGAGGCGAGAACGGCGAGGATTGGGCCGAACGGCTTACGCGTCTGCATGACTTGCAGCGTAGCGGGTCACGCAGCCCGTACCGAGATGCACAAGGTGACCGGGACGTCGCGCCGGGCGACAAGACTCATTAGCCTGGGGCGGTGTTCACCGGAATCGTCGAAGAACTGGGTGCGGTCGTCGGCAAGGATGACCTGGGGGATTCCGCACGCTTCACGATTGCGGGTCCGGTAGTCACGGCCGATGCCGCCCATGGCGATTCGATTGCCGTCAACGGCGTGTGCCTGACGGTCGTCGAGGTGCTGCCCGGCGGGCAGTTCACCGCCGACGTGATGGGTGAGACGTTGAGCCGGTCCAGCCTGGGCGAGCTGGTTGCCGGCAGTCCGGTCAATCTCGAGCGGGCCGCCGCGGTGAACAGTCGGCTGGGCGGGCACATCGTGCAGGGCCACGTCGACGGGATCGGAGAGATCCTGAGCCGCTCGCCGGCGGAGAACTGGGAGGTGGTCCGGATCGGGCTGCCGGTCGAACTGGCCCGCTATGTCGTGCAAAAGGGATCGATCACCGTCGACGGCATTTCGCTGACGGTCTCCGCACTCGGCGACGACTGGTTCGAGGTGTCGCTGATCCCGACCACCCGCGAACTGACCACATTGGGTCCGGCGGCGGCCGGTACCCGGGTGAACCTCGAAGTCGACGTCATCGCCAAGTATGTTGAGCGGCTTCTCGCGCACAAATAGTCCATCCGCATTCTGCGGCTCTATCCGCGCAGATTGGGATCGCTGTCGATGTGGTGACGGTGCGGCGGGGGTGTGGCCTGGGTGGGGGCCGGGTTGGCCGGTGCATCGGTGTTCGGTGTCGGCGGCGGTCCCGGCTCCTCGACGGCGGCTGTTTCCTGGGTTGCGCAGACCGAAGCGGGGGAGCCTCCCAGCGGTGCAGGGCCGACGAGCGATGCCTCCACCAGGAAGGCGCACACGAGCGCCAGACCGGTGATCATGGCGCGCACCAACCGCATCCACGGCAACGTTGCCATGCACCCAGATTAACGCCGCTCAGCGATGGCTCCGCCGAGATTCGAGGGCGTCGCCGAGCCCCGGGTTCTTGAGGTGCCCGCGACGTGGTGGTTCATACTGGATACAAGGCCCGAGGGCTTCGGGTGGAACTTTTGACGAGGTGGCTGCGATGACGAGGTTGGACTCGGTCGAGCGCGCGATCGCCGACATCGCGGCCGGCAAGGCCGTCGTCGTCGTGGATGACGAGGACCGGGAAAACGAGGGCGACCTGATCTTCGCGGCCGAGAAGGCCACGCCGGAGTTGGTCGCGTTCATGGTGCGTTACACCTCGGGGTACCTGTGTGTGCCACTGGACAGCGACGTCTGCGACCGTCTCGGTTTGTTGCCGATGTACGCGGTCAACCAGGACAAGCACGGTACCGCATACACCGTCACGGTTGATGCTAAAATCGGTGTGGGGACTGGTATTTCGGCGTCGGACCGCGCGACGACCATGCGGCTGCTTGCCGACCCGGACAGTATCGCCGAGGATTTCACCCGGCCCGGCCACGTAGTTCCGTTGCGCGCCAAGGACGGCGGTGTGCTGCGCCGTCCAGGGCACACCGAGGCCGCCGTCGACCTGGCCCGCCTGGCCGGCCTGTCGCCGGCCGGTGCGATCTGCGAGATCGTCAGTCAGAAAGACGAAGGCGCGATGGCGCAAACCGACGAACTACGGGTCTTCGCCGACGAGCACGGTCTCGCCCTGATCGCGATCGCCGACCTGATCGAATATCGGCGCAAGCACGAGAAGCACATCGAGCGGATCGCCGAGGCGCGAATCCCGACCCGGCACGGCGAATTCCGCGCCGTCGGCTACAGCAGCATCTACGAGGACGTCGAGCACGTGGCCTTGGTCCGCGGCGAGATCGCCGGACCCAACTTAGATGGTGACGACGTGCTGGTCCGCGTGCACTCCGAATGCTTGACCGGGGACGTGTTCGGTTCGCGCCGCTGCGACTGCGGCCCACAACTCGACGCCGCGATGGCGATGGTTGCGCGCGAAGGCCGGGGCGTGGTGCTCTACATGCGCGGCCACGAGGGGCGAGGCATCGGGCTGATGCACAAGCTGCAGGCTTACCAACTTCAGGACGCCGGCGACGACACCGTCGACGCGAACCTCAAGCTCGGGTTACCGGCTGACGCCAGGGATTACGGCACCGGCGCGCAGATCCTGGTCGACCTCGGCGTCCGCTCGATGCGGTTGCTGACCAACAATCCCGCCAAACGGGTTGGCCTGGACGGCTACGGACTGCACATCATCGAGCGGGTGCCGTTGCCGGTGCGGGCCAACGCCGAGAACATCCGCTACCTGATGACCAAACGCGACCGGATGGGTCACGACCTGGCAGGCCTGGACGACTATCACGAATCCATCCATCTCCCAGGTGAATTCGGTGGAGCTCTATGAGCGGTGCCGGGGTACCCGACATTGCGTCGCAGGATGCTTCCGCGCTGAGCTTGGCCATCGTGGTCAGTACGTGGCACAGCACGATCTGCGATGCGCTGCTCGACGGTGCCCGGCGCATCGCCGATGAATGGGGCGTCACCGCTCCCACGATCGTGCGGGTTCGCGGTGCGATCGAGATCCCCGTGGTCGCGCAGGCAGTTGCCCGCAACCACGACGCCGTCGTCGCGCTGGGTGTGGTGATCCGCGGCCAGACCCCGCACTTCGACTATGTCTGCGACGCGGTAACCCAAGGGTTGACCCGGGTTTCGCTGGATGAGTCCACCCCGGTGGCCAATGGCGTGTTGACCACCAACGACGAAGCGCAGGCGCTGGACCGCGCGGGGTTGCCCGATTCGGCCGAGGACAATGGCGGCCAGGCGACGGCCGCGGCGCTGAGCACCGCGCTGACCCTGCGCGAACTGCGCGACAAGTCGTGACCGCCGACCCCAGCCCGGACACCTGGGATGCCCAACTGCGGCCCCGCCTGACGCCGTATTTCGCCTACGCCGCCGCGGTTGTCCTGGTCGTCGTCCACGTGGCGATCGGTGTGCTGCTCAAAGCCGGGTCCACCGGCGTGATCTTTCAGACTTCGGACCAGATTGCGATGGCGGCGCTGGGTGTCGTTTTGGCCGGTCTGGTGCTGCTGTTCGCCCGGCCGCGGTTGCGGGTCGGCCCCGCCGGGCTGTCGGTGCGAAATGTGCTCGGCGACCGGTTGGTGCCATGGGATGACGTGGTGGGGGTGTCGTTTCCGGTCGGGGCGCGCTGGGCCCGGATCGATCTGCCGGACGACGAATACGTCCCGCTGATGGCGATTCAGTCCGTCGACAAGGTGCGCGCCGTTGCCGCGATGGACACCGTGCGAAGTCTGGTCGCGCGTTACCGGCCTGACCTCGCGTCCCATTGAGTGTGCCGGTCGGCGGTCGGCGGTCGACTGCGATCGCGACCATACTGTGGCCCGCCACGACCGAGGTTGGACACATGCCTCCAAGGTCGTGTATCTGTGCCGTTTCGATGAGAAGCTAACGGAAAAATAGCTGGTGAGAGCATCGGCGAAAGCATGGGGTGTTGTTTTCAAAACGCGAGTTACCTCATGCGTCTGTGTCGGAAATGAACCAACTAGGCCGAGGCGCACAGCAGATCGCGTAGTGATTCGTAGTATATTGTAGGCGTGTGCAGGTTGACTGGAGCAAGCGGGCCGACTACGTCGGGGAGCGGCACGGCATCTCTGCGGAGTGGGCGGATGAAGCGGCCAACGACCGTCACGCCGTGTGGCAAGTGCCAGACCCGGCCAGTCGGTCGGGCCTATCGGTTCGGGTGATCGGCTATTCGCCGTCGGCGCGGGCGGTGCTGACCGTGATTTTGGTGTCCGCCGATGCTGATCCCGATCAGCGCCCGGACGGCGATTGGTGGGGTAGCAATGCCTGGATCGCGAATCAACAGGATCAGGACCTCTACAGTGAGGAGCAGTAAGAATGAGCAGGATTGACGATCTACTCGCCGACGAAGGCGCACGCGCGGAGGCATACTCGGGAGGCCCGGCGCCTGAGCATGTCACGACGAGTCGGCCGAATCTCGGCCGCCAGACTGTGGTCTCGGTGCGCTTGGCTGCCGATGAGCATGACCGCCTGAGCCAGGCCGCCCGCAAAGCGGGAATGTCGCTATCGACCCTTATCCGGGTGTGGGCCGTCGATCGGCTGCACGCCGAAGATCACGGCGAGTCAGGAACCGTCACCGAGCGGCTGGCACGGCTCGAACGCGAAGTATTCAGACGACCCGCCTGAACTACCCAAACTCCATAGAGTGCAGGTGGGAACCCGCAGCTGTACGCCGGGTTGTAGGGCCGCTCTTCGTGGGAAACGCGAACGGCCGGCTGGTTTTTTGCAGTCGAGTACCGCCGACCCAAGGGGGTAGGTTAATGACTTGCCTCCAAGGTCAGGTATCTGTGCCGTAGGACCGATTCCTACGCGAACGTGAATCCACTGCGAGATTTGTTGCGATTTTTCGCATTGGCTTCACGTTCGGCGCAACCGGACGGGGGTAGTTTGCCGACTTGTCAGAAACCTCGAGACGGTGTGTCGTACCAGAGAATTCGCTGGTCATGCTGGGTGAACTGCGGCAGAGAAGTCCGAGGGTCCCGACGCATCGCTAATCTATCCGCTGGCCGAACGCGCCGTCCCTGCAAGGGTGCCGGCGCAGGGTGCGGCATCCCTGATGAGCATTTACGTGTTACGATATTCGTGTGGAGATTGGCCCCACCGCGCTTAAGCGAAAGTGGACGCGCGACGACATCCTTCACGCACTGGAACACCGGCACATCGACTATGGCATCGAGGATGACGATCCGCCGCGCACCTGGGTTTTCGGCTTCGCCCGCGACCTGACGCTGCTGGAGTTGCTCATCCTTCATGACACCCCCGGCGGGCGCGTCATCCACTGCATGAAGGCCCGTCCGAAAGAACTGGAAAAAGCTCTCCGAGCACGAGGCAGGCGATGATATGACCCACACGCAGAAGCAGACTCACCCACCGCTGGACAACGCAGGAGTGGACCGGCTCGTCGCCGAGGCCGAAGCAGGCATCCCTGAGGAGAAGCTACGCCGCCGGGGCCGACCGTCGATAGGGGATGAAGCCGCGAGCACCTACTCGGTGCGCCTGCCCGACGATCTGGTGACGTTGGTGGACACCCGAGCAGAACTCGAAGGTGTGAGTCGGGGCGAGACAATCCGGCGCGCGCTAGTGGAGTACCTGACCACTTGATCGGCGGCTACGCCGTCAACGCGTAGCTGATTTCCGAACGGGCGTCCGCCTGAAACCCGAACGTGTGGACTGGCCGTTCTACTGTCGTTAATGGAGGTAGATTTCAGACTTGCCACCAATGTCACATGGGCTTGCCGAGTTGCAGTTCCCATGCCGAACGTGAACTGGTTGCGATTTTTCGCGCGATTTTTCGCAATGGGTTCACGCTCGCCGCCGCAGGGTCTGGCACAGGTGCAATCTGACCGGCCTTGGTTCGAAAACATCACCCGCTGAGGACTTTCGGAGGATGGCGCGACAAGCAGCTGCCCGACGGTACCGTCTTATGGGTACTTCGCGACAGGCACACCTAGGTGGACAGGCCGGGTAGTGCACTGCTGTTCCCGAGGCTCTGAGCGTCGAGGCCAAACGGCGGCGCAATCGTCGGTCCCGTGACGCTGCCGATACCGCGCCCGCAATTGACACCTCACCGCCACCCTTCTCACGGCGACTAGCCTTAGATACCGTGGCTGATCCCGCGACCTACCGCCCCGCTCCCGGGTCCATCCCGGTCGAGCCTGGCGTGTACCGGTTCAGCGATCAGCACGCACGGGTGATCTACGTCGGCAAGGCCAAGAGCCTGCGCAGCAGGCTGAACTCGTACTTCGCCGACATCGCCGGCCTGCATCCACGCACCCGGCAGATGGTGACCACCGCCGCCAAAGTCGAGTGGACGGTGGTCAACACCGAGGTCGAGGCGCTGCAGCTGGAATACAACTGGATCAAGGAGTTCGACCCTCGATTCAATGTCCGCTACCGCGACGACAAAACCTATCCGGTGCTCGCTGTCACCATCAACGAGGAATTTCCCCGGTTGATGGTCTACCGCGGACCGCGCCGGAAAGGTGTTCGCTACTTCGGGCCGTACTCGCACGCGTGGGCGATCCGCGAAACCCTGGATCTGCTGACCCGGGTATTCCCGGCGCGTACCTGCTCGGCGGGAGTGTTCAAGCGGCACAGCCAAATCGACCGCCCGTGTCTGTTGGGGTACATCGACAAGTGTGCGGCCCCGTGTGTTGGGCGGGTCAGCGCCGAACAGCATCGTCGGATTGTCGCCGACTTCTGCGACTTCCTGTCCGGTAAGACCGACAAGTTCGCCCGCGGCCTGGAACAGCAGATGAACGCAGCCGCGGAGGACCTGGACTTCGAACGGGCGGCGCGTCTGCGCGACGACCTGGGTGCGCTCAAGCGCGCCATGGAAAAGCAGGCAGTGGTGCTCGGCGACGGGACCGACGCCGACGTCGTGGCATTCGCCGACGACGATTTGGAAGCCGCCGTCCAGGTGTTCCACGTCCGGGGCGGACGGGTTCGCGGGCAGCGTGGCTGGATCGTCGAAAAGCCCGGCGACCCAGATGATTCCGGTGAGGAGCAACTGGTCGAGCAATTCCTGACACAGTTCTACGGCGACCAGGCCGAACTCGACGGAGCCGCCGACGAGTCGGCCAACCCGGTGCCTCGCGAGGTTCTGGTGCCGTGCCTGCCGCCCAACGCCGAGGAGTTGGCGACCTGGCTGGCCGGGCTGCGTGGTTCGCGGGTCGCGTTGCGTGTTCCCCGTCGCGGAGACAAGCGGGCGCTGGCTGAAACCGTGCAGCGCAATGCCAGAGACGCGCTGCAGCAACACAAGCTGAAGCGTGCCGGCGACTTCACCGCCAGATCGGCTGCGCTGCAGAACATTCAAGAGGCGTTGGGTTTGGCTGACGCGCCACTGCGCATCGAATGCGTCGACATCAGCCACGTGCAGGGCACCGACGTGGTCGGGTCGCTGGTGGTGTTCGAAGACGGGTTGCCGCGCAAGTCCGACTACCGCCACTTCGGGATCCGGGAGGCGGCCGGCGATGGCCGTTCCGATGACGTCGCGTCGATCGCCGAGGTCACCCGCCGTCGTTTCGTGCGGCACGTCCAAGACTCGAACGTTCTTTCGCCGGAAGGGAAATCGCGCCGGTTCGCCTATCCGCCCAACCTGTACGTCGTCGATGGCGGCGCTCCGCAGGTCAACGCGGCCGGTGCGGTTCTCGAGGAACTCGGCGTCACCGACGTCGCGGTGATCGGCTTGGCCAAACGACTCGAAGAGGTGTGGGTACCCGCCGAACCCGACCCGATCATCCTGCCGCGCAACAGCGAGGGACTCTACCTGCTGCAGCGGGTGCGCGACGAGGCGCACCGGTTCGCGATCAACTATCACCGCAGCAAGAGATCCAAGCGGATGACGGCCTCGGCGCTGGACTCCGTGCCCGGACTCGGCGAGCATCGCCGCAAAGCGCTGGTGGCCCATTTCGGCTCACTGGCCCGCCTCAGGGAGGCTACGGTCGAAGAGATCACCTCCGTTCCGGGCATCGGCGTTGCGACGGCGTCGGCGGTGCGCGACGCGCTGCGCGGCGACGACACCGGATCAGACACTGCGGCGCGGGACCGGGTCGCGGAACAGGCATCGGGATGACAGGCGAGGGGATGGACGGGCCGCAACTCGAAAGCGCCGACAATCACGCTGCCATAAGCGATTCCGGGATCGACGTGGTTCTGGTCACCGGTCTGTCGGGTGCCGGTCGTGGCACCGCGGCCAAGGTGCTCGAAGACCTCGGCTGGTATGTCGCGGACAACCTGCCGCCGCAGTTGATCACCCGAATGGTCGACCTCGGGTTGGATGCGGGATCGCGGATCACTCAGCTGGCGATCGTGATGGACGTGCGTTCGCGGGGATTCACCGGTGATCTGGACTGGGTTCGCAACGACCTGGCCACCCGCAACATCAGCCCGCGGGTGTTGTTCATGGAGGCCTCCGACCTGATGTTGGTCCGCCGCTACGAACAGAACCGCCGCAGCCACCCGCTGCAGGGTGCACAGACGCTGGCCGAAGGCATCGCCGCCGAGCGCGAGATGCTCGCGCCGGTTCGCGCGACCGCCGACCTGATCATCGACACCTCGACGCTGGCGGTCCGCGAACTGCGGGAAAGCATCGAACGGGCCTTCGGTGGCGAGACGGTCGCCCAAACCAGCGTTACCGTCGAGTCCTTCGGCTTCAAGTACGGCCTGCCGATGGACGCCGACACCGTGATGGACGTTCGGTTCCTGCCCAATCCGCACTGGGTCGACGAATTGCGTCCGCTCACCGGCCAACATGCCGAGGTCCGAAACTACGTGCTCGGCCAGAACGGTGCGGCGGAGTTTCTGCAGACATACCATCGGTTGCTGTCTTTGATCGTCGACGGCTACCGCAGGGAAGGGAAGCGCTACATGACCGTGGCGATCGGCTGCACCGGCGGCAAACACCGCAGCGTCGCGATCGCCGAGGCGTTGGCGCGGCTGCTCGAGTCCGACAGGCAGTTGACGGTGCGGGTGTTGCACCGGGATCTGGGCCGCGAATGAGCCGGCGGATTGTCGCCTTGGGCGGCGGACACGGCCTGTATGCGACGCTGTCGGCTGCCCGGCGGCTGACGCCGCATGTGACTGCCGTCGTCACCGTCGCCGACGACGGCGGCTCGTCCGGTCGGTTGCGCAGCGAACTCGACGTGGTGCCGCCGGGCGACCTGCGAATGGCGTTGGCGGCGTTGGCTTCTGACAGTCCTCAGGGCCGCCTGTGGGCCACTATCATGCAACACCGGTTCGGTGGCAGCGGCGCACTGTCCGGACACCCGATCGGCAATCTGTTGCTGGCCGGTCTCAACGAGGTGCTCGCCGATCCGGTTGCCGCCCTCGACGAAGTCGGCCGGATCCTGGGCGTGCGGGGCCGGGTGCTGCCGATGTGCCCGATCGCGCTGCAGATCGAGGCCGACGTCTCCGGCCTGGAAACCGACCCGCGGATGTTCCGGGCGATCCGCGGGCAGGTGGCGATCGCCACCACACCGGGAAAGGTCCGCCGGGTGCGGCTGTTGCCCGGAGACCCGCCGGCCACCCGGCAGGCCGTCGACGCGATCATGTCCGCGGATCTGGTGGTGCTGGGTCCGGGCTCGTGGTTCACCAGCGTGATCCCGCACGTGCTGGTGCCCGGCCTCGCCGACGCGCTGCAAGCGACCTCGGCCCGCCGTGCCCTGGTGCTCAACCTGGTCGCCGAGCCGGGGGAGACGGCTGGGTTCTCGGTCGAACGTCATCTTCACGTACTTGCCCAGCACGCGCCGGGTTTCACCGTTCACGACGTGATCATCGATGCCGGGCGGGTACCGGGCGAGCAGGAACGCGAGCAGTTGCGCCGGACGGCGACGCTGCTGAATGCGCAGGTTCAATTCGCCGAGGTGTCCAAGCCTGGTACACCTTTACATGACCCGGGCAAACTGGCCGCGGCGCTGGAAGGAGTCGGCGTGCGCGAGACTGGTCGGCCGGTGCCGGGTCGCAACGGACCGAGGGGTGACGACGCGTGGCGATGACGGCCGAAGTCAAAGACGAGTTGAGCCGCCTGGCGGTAACTGTGGTGAGCGCGAGGCGTGCCGAGGTGACCTCGCTGCTGCGCTTCGCCGGCGGACTTCACATCGTGGCCGGCCGCGTGGTCGTCGAAGCAGAGCTGGACTTGGGCAGCACAGCGCGACGGCTCCGCAAGGACATCTTCGAGCTATACGGCTACACGCCAGTCGTACATGTGCTGTCCGCCAGTGGAATTCGCAAGACGACACGTTACGTGTTGCGCGTCGCCAACGACGGCGAGGCGCTGGCCCGACAGACCGGCCTGCTCGATCTGCGTGGGCGGCCGGTGCGGGGCCTGCCGGCTCAGGTCGTCGGTGGCAGCGTCGGCGACGCCGAGGCGGCCTGGCGCGGCGCCTTCCTGGCGCACGGGTCGCTGACCGAGCCGGGACGATCGTCGGCCCTGGAAGTCAGCTGCCCCGGACCCGAGGCCGCGTTGGCCTTGGTGGGGGCCGCACGCCGGCTGGGTATCAGCGCCAAAGCACGCGAAGTCCGCGGCGCCGACCGGGTCGTCGTGCGCGACGGCGAAGCCATCGGCGCGCTGCTCACCCGGATGGGAGCCCAGGAGACTCGGCTGGTGTGGGAGGAGCGGCGGATGCGCCGCGAAGTCCGCGCGACCGCGAACCGGTTGGCCAACTTCGACGACGCGAATCTGCGGCGCTCCGCGCGCGCCGCGGTTGCCGCCGCCGCCCGCGTCGAACGGGCGCTGCACATTCTCGGCGAGGGTGTACCCGACCATTTGGCCGCCGCAGGTAAGCTCCGTGTCGAACACCGGCAGGCGTCGTTGGAGGAGTTGGGCCGCTTGGCCGACCCGCCGATGACGAAAGATGCTGTGGCCGGCCGTATTCGGCGTCTTCTGTCGATGGCCGATCGCAAGGCGAAGGTCGACGGGATCGCCGACACCGAGTCCGCGGTGACTCCCGATCTGCTGGAAGACGCCTAAAGACCGAGGCTGGTCAGGTCGGCTAGCAGCGTCAGCACGTCGGACGCGTTGTGCACATCGGTGGTAAACCCGAGTGAGTCCGCGATGATCGAGGCGTTGTCTGCGGTGACACCAGCCACATCGTTCACTGCCAGTGAGTCACCGAGGTTGGTGAGCGTGTTGCTCAGGTCCAGCTCGTTGCCGTACACCGCGCTCAGGTCGGCGATCAGCAACGGATTCGTCTCGTTTTGAGCGGTGATCGCCGGAAGGTCGGCAATCGCAGTGTTGAGCTGATCTTGAAAAGCCGAGGCGTCGCCGATGACCGGGTATTCCGAGGAGTAGGCGGCGTTGGTAGCGGTAACCGCATGAAGGTCGTTGAGCTGGGCGACCAGCGTGTGGCCCTCCGCCTCAATCGTGCTGATGTCTTGCGATGCGTCGGCGCCCGACGGGAATGGGTCTCCGAGATCAACTCCGCTGGCGGCGAGGATGTTGTACGGCTGCGCGAGATCTGAGTAGAAAAACCCCTTTTCGAATGCGTAGCCATTGGCGTAAGCGAGCGAATCGTCGTAGATGGATGAGATGTCGGTGTATAAACCCGCATCGGCCTGCGCGAGCGGTGCGGCCAGCAGAGCCAAGAAGGCGATGCCGGCGCCGGACGTCAACAGGATGCGGGCATTGAGAGTAGACATAGATTTTCCTTAACGATTCCCAAGAGGTCGTTAGGGTGTCTACCCGCTGCGACGCGTTGGCGTCAACCGACGCGCGGCACTCACCGCAATCCGCAAGCCCGGCCCGCTGATCCCGCTACATTGTTCTCGCCAACGGTGGCAGACCTGAAACGAGGTAGTGATGGGTTTCATCACCCCGGATCTTCCGGACGTCGACCCAGAGACCTGGCAGGCCCGCTCGGCGGCCGATCGGATGCAGGTGGTGACCCGACACTGGGTCGAGCACGGCTTCGGCACTCCGTCGGCGATCTATCTGCTGTACGTGATCAAAATGGCCGCCTACGCCGCGGGCGCCGCGGCGGTCATCTCGCTGACTCCGGGCCTGGGCGGACTCGGTCACATCCAGCAGTGGTGGACCCAGCCGATCGTCTACCAGAAGTTGATCGTCTTCACGCTGCTGTTCGAGGTGCTGGGCCTGGGCTGCGGTTCGGGGCCGCTCACGGCGCGATTCATGCCACCGATCGGCGGCTTCCTGTATTGGTTGCGGCCCAAAACAATTCGACTGCCGCCGTGGCCCCGTGAGGTGCCGTTCACCCGCGGAGACACCCGCACCGTCTTCGACGTGGCGCTGTACGTGGTGGTGTTGGCGTCCGGTGTGTGGGCGCTGCTGGCACCTGGGCACGGCGGGCCGGTGACCGCGGGCGGCGATGTCGGATTGATCGACCCGCTGCTGGTTCTTCCGGCGATCGTCGCGCTGGCGCTTCTTGGGCTGCGCGACAAAACGATCTTTCTGGCCGCCCGCGGCGAGCATTACTGGCTGAAGTTGCTGATCTTCTTCTTCCCGTTTACCGATCAGATCGCCGCGTTCAAGATCGTCATGCTCGGATTATGGTGGGGCGCAGCTACGTCCAAGCTCAACCATCATTTCCCCTACGTGGTGGCGGCGATGACGAGCAACAACGCGCTACTGCGCGGCAAGCCGTTCAACTGGCTCAAACGCAGGCTCTATCGCGACCCCGTCAACGACATCCGGCCCACCTGGATTCCAAAGCTGATGGCCCACGGCGGTGGCACCACGGCGGAACTGATCGTGCCGGCAGTCCTGGTTTTCGCCGCCGGCGATCACCCGTGGCGCTGGGCGTTGATCGGCTTCATGGTGATCTTCCACCTCAACATCATTTCCAACCTGCCGATGGGTGTTCCGTTGGAATGGAACATCTTCTTCATCTTCTCGCTGTTCTATCTGTTCGGGCACTACGGCGGGATCGTGATCTACGACCTGAACTCACCGCTGCTGCTGGCGATGTTGTTGGCGGCTCTGCTCGTCATTCCAATCGTGGGAAACATGTTCCCGCAGCAGATTTCCTTCCTACCTGCGCTGCGTTATTACGCCGGCAACTGGGCGTCGAGCGTGTGGTGTTTCCGCGCGGGCGTGGAGGACAAGATCGAAGAGAACGTCGTGAAGAGCTCGGCGTTGACCGTCAAACAGATTGCCCGGCTGTATGACCCGAACACCGCCGAGATCATCAGCGACAAGGCCCGTGCCTTCCGGTGCATGCACGTGCACGGTCGCGCGCTCAACGGGCTGTTGCCCCGAGCCTTGGACAACGAGGCGGACTACGCGCTGCGTGAGGGCGAAACCGTCGCGGGGCCGCTGATCGGCTGGAATTTCGGCGAAGGCCATCTGCACAACGAGCAACTGGTCGAGGCGGTGCAGCGGCGTTGCCAGCTGGACGAGGGCGACCTGCGGGTGATCATCCTGGAAGGTCAGCCGATCCAGACCAAAAAGCAGTGGTACCGCATCGTCGACGCCAAGACCGGTGTGATCGAGCAAGGCTACGTCGACGTCGACGACATGCTGGCCCGCCAACCCTGGCCCGAGCCCGGCGACGAGTTGCCCGTCCACCTCCTCAAACACTGATAGCATCATGCCAGCAGCTGATGTGCTGCAATGATGACGTTATGCGTACCAAGGTGACCCTGGACGCCGATGTGGTTGCTGCGTTACGGCGCGCAACGCGCGAACGCGGGACGTCGTTCAAGGAAGCGCTCAACGACGCTGTGCGCCGCGGATTGGCTGGCGAGCCGATTGATCGCCGCTATCGCACGCCGAGTCGCGACATGGGACTGCGTGCCGGCGTCGACATCGACAAGGCGCTGGCGCTGGCCGCCGCCGACGAGGACGCGGAGACTGTGCGCAAACTTGCGCTCCGCAAATGAAGCTGGTCGATCTCAACATTCTCGTGTACGCGATGGACGAGTCGTCCTCGCGGCACCAGGCGGCGTGTGACTGGCTCGATGAAACGCTTTCCGGGTCGGCGACGGTCGGATTCGCCTGGCATGTCCTGATCGGCTTCGTGCGGCTGTCCACCCGCTCGTCGGTCTTCGCTGCACCGCTGACGGTCGATGAGTCCTTCGACGTCGTGGACGGATGGTTGCAGCAGCCGTGCGTGACGCTCCTACACCCGACCGAACGCCACGTCGGCGTGCTCCGCGAGTTGCTCGCCCCGCTCGGAACGGCAGGCAATCTCACCAGCGATGCCCACCTGGCCGCCCTGGCCATCCAACACGGCGCTGAACTGTGCTCGACCGACGTCGACTTCAGTCGATTCTCCGGTGTCCGATGGGTTGACCCGGTCTCGGCCTAACCCGGGATTCGCGACGTATTCCCGCAGCTATTAGGCTGACTTCGAGCATTTCGTCGGCATCGAAGGAGACACACGTGACGGTCCGGGTAGGCATCAACGGCTTCGGTCGCATCGGGCGCAACTTCTACCGGGCCCTTCTGGCGCAGCAGGCCGCGGGAGTCGACACCGACATCGAGGTGGTGGCGGCCAACGACCTCACCGACAACGCCAGCCTCGCGCACCTGCTGAAATTCGACTCGATCCTGGGCCGGCTGCCTTACGACGTCAGCCTCGACGGTGAGGACACCATCGTCGTCGGCGACCACAAAATCAAGGCGCTGGAGGTCAAAGAAGGCCCGGCGGCGTTGCCGTGGGGCGACCTCGGTGTCGACGTCGTCGTCGAGTCCACCGGCATCTTCACCAACGCCGCAAAGGCAAAGGGGCACCTGGACGCCGGCGCCAAGAAGGTGATCATCTCCGCCCCGGCCACCGACGAGGACATCACCATCGTGCTGGGCGTCAACGACGACAAGTACGACGGCAGCCAGAACATCATCTCCAACGCGTCGTGTACCACGAACTGCCTCGGCCCGATCGCCAAGGTGCTCAACGACGAGTTCGGCATCGTCAAGGGCCTGATGACCACGATTCACGCCTACACCCAGGATCAGAACTTGCAGGACGGTCCGCACCAGGATCTGCGCCGGGCCCGCGCGGCGGCACTCAACATCGTGCCGACCTCGACCGGTGCGGCCAAGGCGATCGGTCTGGTGCTGCCCGAACTCAAGGGCAAGCTGGACGGCTACGCGTTGCGGGTGCCGATCCCCACCGGCTCGGTGACCGACCTGACCGCGGAGCTGAAGAAATCCGCGACCGCCGAAGAGATCAACGCCGCGATGAAAGCCGCCGCCGAGGGCAAGCTCAAAGGCATCCTCAAGTACTACGACCTGCCGATCGTCTCCAGTGACATCGTCACCGACCCGCACAGCTCGATCTTTGACTCCGGGCTGACCAAGGTGATCGACAACCAGGCCAAGGTGGTGTCCTGGTACGACAACGAATGGGGCTACTCCAACCGCTTGGTCGACCTGGTCGCGCTGGTCGGCAAGTCGCTGTAAGCCGTGGCTATCCCGAATCTGTCCGACCTTCTCGCGCAGGGGGTCTCGGGTCGTGGCGTGCTGGTTCGCTCCGATCTGAACGTGCCGCTGCGCGACGGCGTCATCACCGACCCGGGCCGGATCATCGCGTCGGTCCCGACGATCAAGGCCCTCGCCGATGCCGGCGCGAGGGTGGTGGTGACCGCCCATTTGGGCCGGCCCAACGGCGAACCCGACCTGAAACTCTCGCTGGCGCCGGTCGCTGCGGCACTCGGTGAGCATTTGGGCAAGGACGTGCAGTTGGCCGACGACGTGGTGGGCCGTGATGCGCATGCCCGCGCCGAGCGACTGGCCGATGGTGATGTGCTGCTGGTGGAGAATATCCGCTTCGATCCTCGGGAAACCAGCAAGGACGACGCACAGCGGCTGGCGCTGGCGCATGAGCTTGCCGAATTGGTCGGGGAGACCGGCGCGTTCGTGTCCGACGGGTTCGGTGTGGTGCACCGCAAGCAGGCTTCGGTCTATGACATCGCCACGCTGCTACCGCATTACGCAGGCACGCTGGTCGCCGAAGAGGTCGCCGTCCTCGAGCGGCTGACCAGTTCGACGAAACGGCCGTATGCGGTGGTGCTCGGCGGGTCCAAGGTGTCGGACAAACTCGGCGTGATCGAACAGCTGGCCTCGCACGCCGACAGCATCGTGATCGGCGGCGGGATGTGCTTCACCTTCCTTGCCGCGCGGGGCCTTTCGGTGGGTACGTCGCTGCTGCAAACCGAGATGATCGATACCTGCCGGCAGCTGCTGGACACCTACGCCGACGTCATCCGGCTCCCGGTCGACATCGTGGTGGCCGACAGGTTCGCCGCCGACGCCGAGCCGGAAACCGTTGCCGCCGAAGAGATTCCGGATGGCAAAATGGGGCTGGACATCGGTCCGGGCTCGGTCAAGCGGTTCACCAGACTGCTGGGCAATGCCGAGACCATCTTCTGGAACGGCCCGATGGGGGTCTTCGAGTTCCCGGCCTTCGCTGCCGGCACCAAGGGCGTGGCAGAAGTCATCGCTGCCGCGACGGCGAAGGGCGCGTTTAGCGTCGTCGGTGGCGGGGACTCCGCTGCCGCGGTGCGGGCGCTGGGCCTGCCTGAGGATGGCTTCTCGCACATTTCCACCGGCGGTGGGGCGTCGCTGGAATATCTTGAGGGCAAACCATTGCCCGGTCTCGAAGTGTTGAACACTTAAATCGAAGGATGCCGATGAGCCGTAAGCCGCTGATTGCCGGCAACTGGAAGATGAACCTCAACCACTTCGAGGCCATCGCTCTGGTGCAGAAAATCGCGTTCTCGCTGCCGGACAAGTACTTCGACAAGGTCGACGTCGCGGTCATTCCGCCGTTCACCGATCTGCGTAGCGTGCAGACGCTGGTCGACGGCGACAAACTGCGGCTGACCTACGGCGCCCAAGACATCTCCCAGCACGATTCCGGTGCCTACACCGGCGAGATCAGCGGGGCATTTCTGGCCAAGCTGGGTTGCCACTACGCGGTGGTCGGGCATTCCGAGCGGCGGACCTATCACAACGAGGACGACGCGCTGGTGGCGGCGAAAGCCGCCGCGGCGCTCAAGCACGGACTGACGCCGATCGTGTGCATCGGTGAACACCTGGACGTTCGCGAGGCCGGCGAGCATGTCAGCCATTGCCAGAACCAGTTGCGCGGCTCGCTGGCCGGGTTGTCGGCCGAGCAGATCGACAAGGTGGTCATTGCCTACGAGCCGGTGTGGGCGATCGGCACCGGCCGGGTGGCCAGCGCCGCCGACGCACAAGAAGTGTGCGCCGCGGTCCGCAAGGAGCTGGGCGCGTTGGCCTCAGCGCAGATCGCCGAGGGCGTCCGGGTCCTGTACGGCGGCTCGGTGAACGCCAAGAATATCGGTGACCTCATCGCGCAGGACGACGTCGACGGTGCGCTGGTCGGCGGCGCGTCGTTGGACGGCGAGCAGTTCGCGACGCTGTCGGCGATCGCAGCCGGGGGACCGCTGCCGTAAGGCTCGGGGCAGGCCGGTGAAGCCGGCTTAGTTCCGGTGTAAGCGAGGTGCGCATGCCGCCGCTTCGGTGTAATCTTTCGAGCATGTATTAGATATCCGTAACGATGTCGGACGTCTGACATCTACTCGGTACATGCAGCGGATAAGGATCACTCTGAACGCCCGGAAGCACCGCGTGTCCAAGCACCGCATCCAGGATGATGACTCCCTGTATTACGAGGGACGCGACACGGCCGGACGCCTGACCGAAATCGTCGCCGTCGAGGCCGATAACGGCGATCTGATAATTACCCACGCAATGCCGAAGGAGTGGACGCGATGAAGCAGACGCGTAATGCCTCCCACTACGTGATTGGTGGCGATGTTGAGGTCACCGATGTCGATTTCGAAAGCGAAGGGGTCTATGTCAATGGCGAGCGGCTGAATGATGAGCGCGTAAGTCAGATGGCCGAGGAGTCGGTGAGGCTTGCGCGCGAACGCGAAGCCAACCTTATTCCCGGAGGCAAGTCGCTGTCCGGCGGCACCGCGCACTCGCCGGCTGTGCAGGTGGTGGTTTCCGAAACCACGCACGCGAAGCTCAAGGAGCTTGCGCGGAGTCGGAGGATGAGCGTGTCCAAGCTGCTGCGTCCCGTGCTCGATGACTTCGTACAGCGAGAAACGCGTAACCGCTGACGGGAGATTCCGTCGCGTCATTCTGCTCGCTGGACGGCGAGCAGTTCGCGACGCTGTCGGCGATCGCCGCCGGGGGACCGCTGCCGTAAGGCCTGGCGTTGCACGACGGCTACGTCGTTGGCAGGTCGACGTGGCCTCTGCGAACCGCCACTCCCTCAGCGCGGACCATCAAAGCGGCGGACGGGACCACCTTGCCCGACAGGTAGGTCGAGAGCCGTGAGGCCGAAGTGCCCAGTTGTGCCGCGAATTCGGCGGCGGTGAGCCCGGAACCTTCAACCAGTGCGGCGAGTCGGCGGCGCACTTCTTCACGCGCGGACTTTTCGACCTGTGCACGGGCCTGGTCGACAGCGCGCCGAAGGGTTGCCGCCACACCGCGGTCCTCGGCCAAGTCGAGTGCTTGCACGAGATCCTTGACGAATGGACCCCAGGGGTCGGCGCGGACTGTGTTGGCGATGTTGCGCCAGTCCGGCAGTGAGCCCCTGTCGATTGCTGCCAGCAGGCCTTCGACGCCCCAGCTCGTGGCGGGTTCGGACGGGTCGACGTTGAGGTTGCGGAATCTCAGTGCGCTCATGAGACCCTCAGCATGGCGTCGGCTGTTTTCTGGCATTGCTCGACAACCGCGCTCCAACTGGCCCAGCGGGGCGTCAGGTTTCGGTAGTGGCTGAGTTGCTCGGTGGTCTGCGAGTCTTTCGGTCGCGGCTTGCCGAGTTGGCGAAGTAGCTGCGACGCGACTGCCGTTTTGTCGTCGACGGTCGCGTCGTAGTACTGATCCAGCGTGTTCAGGACCGCGGCCGACTCGCGGATGCCGAATTGATCTGACAGGGCGGCGACATCGATGTAGTCCCGTGTCTGGTTGCGTTTCACGATGAGGTAGCCCTTGATCCGCAGCGTTTCGGCCGCGGTGGGAACGGTCACCGCGGCTCCACCCGGCAGCGTGACGACCTGCACTTCCAATGGCTGGCGGCGTATCAGTTGGCGCACACCGGCTTCGATATCGCCCAGCGAACCGAGAATGATCTTTCCGGGCGTGACCCGATTCAAGACCCACTCGGGGTCTGACTCCAGCGCTTCGAGCACCGCGTCGAACCTGTCGGCAAGATCTGCCACCACGTGGTCGTGGTCATAGGAGTCACGGTGGCTTGCGTACAGCACTGCGGCAGAACCACCAACGAGGACTGCGTCCGGGACCAGTCTCTGCAGTCGCGCGGCAGATTGGAGCACATCGTCGAACGACATCCCGACCTCCCAGTCCTTATCGTATCTGATAAGTGCGGTGCGGGGGTTGTCGCTGCGACCGCGAGTGTGCGCAGCGGTCCGCAAGGAGCTGGGCGCGTTGGCGTCAGCGCAGATCGCCGAGGGCGTCCGGATGCTCTACGGCGGCTCGGTGAACGCCAAGAACATCGGTGACCTCATCGCGCAGGACGACGTCGACGGTGCGCTGGGGGACCGCTGCCGTAAAAAACGGTGCGCGCCGGTTGCGGACACGTCGGGGTCACGTTTAGCTTGAATCAACCTAAAAGACATACAGGGCCGCTAAGGTACGTGGGCCAATCGGTCGTACTCAACACACCCCGGGGGAATGATGGCTGTTCGCGACGGCAAGAAGCACTCACGCAGCGCCTCGGCACGTCGATACGGGGTGGCGCTGGGCGGCGCTCTCAGCGCGTTGGTCGCTGCCGCGGCGATGGCGACCGGGTCGGCGGCCCCCGCCAAGGCCGACTTCGAGACCTTGATCGACCCGATCATCCAGCCCATCCTGACCTCGCTGACCGATTCGATCACCGGTTTCGACCCCGCTGCCGCCGCTGATTTGACCAGCTGGGGCGACAGCCTGATGGCCAGCCTGAACTCGATCGACGCGGCGCTACCCGCGAGCATGGACTCCTCGTCGGCCGTTGCGGCGGCGGCCGAGCCCGCCGCGTCGTCGACGACGGGGACGTACGACCTTCCGCTCAGCCTTCTGGGGTCCCCGGCTACCGAGCCGGCAGTGAACGCCTCCATTGACGGCGGAAGTTCGGTGCCGCTGCTCGTCGACACCGGATCCAGCGGTCTCGTCGTTCCGTATACCGACCTGGGCTCGAACTACTTGTCCCAACTCGAGGCTTTGTTCAACCTGGGCGCCCCCACCGGTATCAGTGAGAGCGGCTACAGCGGCGGGGTTGACTACATCTACCTGACCTACAACAACGTGCCCGTCGATTACGCCGGCGGTCTGAGCACCTCCGGGCCGGTCGATGTCGAGATTTACTCGTGGGACCCGAGCAACTTCGGGAGCTATTTCACCAATGACGCCTTCCAGGGATTCCTCACAGACAACTCTGTCCAAGGCATCCTCGGCGTCGGCCCCGTCACCGGAGGCCCGACTACCAGCCCGTTTGAGAGCTTTGGCAACGTGACTGTCGACATCCCTAACCACGAGTTGATCGTCGGCGGCAGCCCGGTTGCGGGCACCTCGCTAGTCGGAGCGCCGAGCAGCACCGACTACATCTCGATTGACGGCGGAGCTCTGCAACAGGTTTCCAACGACGTCGACTCTGGAGGTGTGACCGGAACTATTCCGGCGTCGTTGCTCACGTCGTCCGAGTACAACTCGAGCACCGACCTGGTCAACCCGGGAACCACAATCTCGCTCTACAGCGACAGCGCTGGTAAGGACTTGCTGTACACCTACACGGTGACACCCACCAACGATCCGTACGTCGTGTCGGGATCGACCATGGACAGCGGCGTCGAGCCCTTCCTGCTGGGGCCCATCAGCATGAGCTACCTCCCGAGTGGCACCGGCGCGACGACCTTCGGCGGCTAGTCGTCACTTAACGCCGGTCTGAGCCGGCCGATCGCCGGCCGGTAAGGTGTCAGCCATGGAATTGGCTCTGCAGATCACCCTGGTGGTCACCAGCATCCTGGTGGTCTTGCTGGTCCTGTTGCACCGCGCCAAGGGTGGCGGTCTGTCGACGCTGTTCGGTGGTGGCGTGCAGTCCAGCCTGTCCGGGTCGACCGTGGTCGAAAAGAACCTCGACCGGCTGACGTTGTTCGTGGTCGGCATCTGGCTGGTGTCCATCGTCGGCATGGCGCTGCGGATCAAATACAACGCCTGACGCTCGGTGGCCGGCGGTACCGGCCGTAGACGCGATGGGCCGCGCCCGTGCTATGCAAGCGCTACTCTCCTCGGATGGCTGACACCGTCGGAATCCGTGAACTACGTCAAAACGCCTCCGAGATCATCAACGCCGCAGAAGCCGGCCGGGCATTTCACGTCACCGTCCGCGGCAAAGACACCGGCGTCGTCATTGCAGAACAGCCATCCACGGGTCCCGCGCAACGGCGACGAGGCGTCACCCTGCAGCACATCGAACAGGCCGGCACCTACGCCCAGCCCGCCCCTGCCGGTTATGAGGAGGCGACGCTGGAGATGGTCGAGCGGGTCCGAGACGAGTCGGGGCGCGTCGGCGATCGCGGTCGGTGAGAATTCACCTGGACACCAGCCTGCTGATCAGCAAGCCCCGCTGGGAACTCCTGCCTCCCGGAGACCGCCAATACCTGGTCTCGGCGCTGGTATTCGGTGAATTCAGCGCGGGCACAGCGCATCCCGACCCCGACATCGCTGCGCGGACGCGCATTGACCTCACACAGCACCGGACTACCTATGGCGGTGGTCTGCCTTTCAACCAGCGTGAAGCCGACATTTACCGCGAACTTTGCTTCATCGTCGCCACCGCTGGACGGTCTCCGAGAGGTGAGCGGCGCGTCGATTTGATGATCGCGGCGGTCGCCATCGGTGACGGTGCCGTCCTGGCCACCCGCAACACCGCCGATTTCGACGGGCTGCAGCCGCTCCTGCACGTGATCACACTCTGACATCGGTGCGGAGATATCGGTGCGGACTCATGACAGCGCTCCGAAAGGTGAAGACAGCCAACCACCCTGATGCTGGTAGGTATGGCTAACGCATCCGATTCGCTGGAACGGCGACGACGTCTTCGATCTGGTCGAGCGGGCCCGGATCGCGTCGTTCCAGGTGCGGCGCTCGGAGATCGAGCGCGCTGGAGCAGGAGCTGTCGATGTCGGCGCGCCTGGTCGCCATCACCTATGGCTCAATCGGCTCCACACCAACGAAGGCCGTAAGGTCGGCCACGTCCCGGTGTCCGTCGTAGGCCCGAAGCAGCTCGATGTATCGAGTCTTGTCATCAAGCTCCCAGTCGTACTGCAACTCGGTGGGATCCTGAGCTGCCGCGAAGACCAAATCAGCGAGGAACCTTGTGGTGCGGCCATTTCCGTCCGCGAACGGATGGATCCGCACGGTCTCGGCGTGCACGACAATACCCAGTTGTCGAGGCGTCCAGTCGTCGGTGTGCTCCCACCGGTAGGCGATGGTGTCGAGCGCGTTGCGCAGTTCAACGGCAATCTGCTCCGGGGCGACGCCGATGTTGAGCTCTAATCGCCGCCACCGTCCGGCCCAGTTCCACACCGGGCCGAACATCTGCGTGTGGAGATCGAGGACGAAGTAGTCGCTAAGGAGCTCGTCGAGCGGCAACGAGCCGTCAAGCGCCGACGGCATCAATCCGTCGAATACCCGGTCCTGGAGACCCTGTTCGAGATCATAGACGGCAGCGCGCGTGATGGGCTTGTCCAGGAGATCGACAACCTCGGGGAGCAGCGCGGTGAGTTCGTCATACGGAAGTGGGGTCTCACCGTAGCCGGGCGTCAGCGGCATCAGCGCTTAGGCAGCTGCTGCTTCGCGATGTAGGCCCTCACCGTGGCCGACCTTATGTAGCCGGCGGGAACCATCCGGCCCTCCAACTTGGCCGAGGCCTTCGTTGCGCGCAACCCTGCCTTCTTGACGGCAGCATTCGACACCACCACCTTCTTGGGTGTCCGGCGTTCCACGACTGCACCTCCACGAAGCCTCGACAGGGGCTTCATTCTACCGGCCAACCGCCACCGCTCGCCGCGCCGTTTACAATCCGCCACCCGCTTAGGGGCGCTTAAGGGGTCGTCGACACCGCAAAAATGCAAGCTTCGTGGTCGGCATCTGGCTGGTGTCCATCGTCGGCATTGCGCTGCGCATCAAATACAACGCCTGACCCTCCGAACGGCGAAGACAGCCAACCACCCTGATACTGGTAGGCATGGCTGACGCATCCGATTCGCTGGAGCCCTTCGGCGCGGTCCAACGCACCCGAACAGGGCGTGCGGCCACCGAGCCGATGCGCGAGGACATCCGGCTGCTCGGCACCATCCTCGGTGACACCGTCCGCGAACAGAACGGCGACGAGGTCTTCGACCTGGTGGAGCGGGCTCGCATCGCGTCGTTCCAGGTGCGGCGCTCGGAGATCGAGCGCGCCGAGGTGGCGCAGCTGTTCGACGGTATCGACATCCGCCGGGCGATCCCGGTGATCCGGGCGTTCAGCCACTTCGCGCTGCTGGCCAACGTCGCCGAGGACATCCACCGGGAACGCCGCCGGGCCATCCACGTCGCCGCCGGCGACCCGCCGCAGGACAGCAGCCTGGCCGCCACCTACCTGAAACTCGACGCCGCGCACCTGCAGACCGCGACCGTCGCCGAGGCGCTGACCGGCGCGCTGGTCTCGCCGGTCATCACCGCCCACCCGACCGAAACCCGCCGACGGACGGTGTTCGACACCCAGCACCGCATCACCCAGCTGATGCGGATGCACGCGCGCGGGCAAACCCAGACCGACGACGGCGCCGACATCGACACCGAACTCCGCCGCCAGGTGCTGACGCTGTGGCAGACCGCGTTGGTGCGACTGTCCCGGCTGCAGATCTCCGACGAGATCGCCGTCGGGTTGCGTTATTACCAGGCAGCGTTTTTCGACGTGGTGCCCAAAGTCAACGCCGAGGTCCGCAAGGAGTTGCGCAGTCGCTGGCCCGATGCCGACCTGCTGCCTGAACCCATCTTGGCGCCCGGCTCGTGGATCGGCGGCGACCGTGACGGCAACCCCAACGTCACCGCCGACGTGGTGCGGCTGGCCACCGGCAGCGCCGCCTACACCGCGCTCAACCACTACACCGCCGAGCTGAGCGCATGCGAGCAGGAGCTGTCCATGTCGGCCCGCCTGGTCGCCGTCACCGACGAGCTGAGCAAGCTCGCCGAAGCGTGCGACGAGCCGGCCCGCGGTGACGAGCCCTACCGCCGCGCACTGCGCGTCATCCACGGCCGGCTCACGGCCACCGCCGCCGACATTCTCGACCAACAGCCGGACAACCTGCTCGACCTCGGTCTGCCGCCGTACACCACGCCGGGGGAGATGCTGGCCGATCTCGACACCGTCGACGCCTCACTGCGGGCCCACGGCAGCACGCTGCTGGCCGACGACCGGCTTGCCCGGCTACGGGAAGCGTTGGACGTCTTCGGTTTTCATCTGTCCGGACTGGACATGCGGCAGAACTCCGACGTGCACGAGGAAGTGGTCGCCGAGTTACTGGCCTGGGCGGGTGTGCATCCCGACTACTGCGCGCTGAGCGAAGACGAGCGGGTCAACATCCTGGCCGACGAATTGAGTACCCGGCGACCGCTGATCGGCGACCGGGAGCAGTTGTCCGAGTTGGCCCGCAAAGAACTCGCGATCGTTACCGCGGCCGCACGCGCCGTCGGCATCTACGGTCCGCCCGCGGTGCCCAACTACATCATCTCGATGTGTCGTTCGGTCTCCGACCTGCTGGAAGCAGGGATCCTGCTGAAAGAATGCGGCCTGCTCGACGCGTCGGGCGAACAGCCGTACTGCCCGGTGGGCATCGTCCCGCTGTTCGAGACAATCGACGACCTGCGCCGGGGCGCCTCGATTCTCGAAGCAGCACTTGATCTTCCGGTCTACCGGGGCATCGTGCGGGCCCGCGGTGACAGCCAAGAGGTGATGCTCGGCTATTCCGACTCCAACAAGGACGGCGGCTACCTGACCGCCAACTGGGCGCTGTACCGCGCCGAACTCGACCTCGTCGAGTCGGCCCGCAAAACCGGTATCCGGTTGCGGCTCTTCCACGGTCGCGGTGGCACGGTGGGTCGCGGTGGCGGGCCGAGCTATCAGGCCATCCTGGCCCAGCCGCCCGGCGCGGTGAACGGCTCGCTGAGGCTGACCGAGCAAGGCGAGGTGATCGCCGCCAAATACGCCGAGCCGATCATCGCCCAGCGCAACCTGGAGACCTTGCTGGCCGCCACCCTGGAGTCGACCCTGCTCGACGTCGAAGGGCTCGGCGACGCCGCCGGCCCGGCCTACGAGGTCCTCGACGAACTCGCCGACCGGGCGCAGCGTGCCTATACCGAATTAGTCCACGAGACAGACGGTTTCGTGGAGTACTTCCTGCAGTCCACCCCGGTCAGCGAGATCGGTGCGCTCAACGTCGGCAGCCGCCCGACGTCGCGCAAGCAGACGTCGTCGATCTCCGACCTGCGCGCAATTCCCTGGGTGATGGCCTGGAGCCAGTCGCGGGTGATGCTGCCGGGCTGGTACGGCACCGGTACGGCGATCGAGGAGTGGATCGACGGCGGCGAAGGACGCCTGGAAACACTGCGTGAGCTGTATCGGCGCTGGCCGTTCTTCCAGACCGTGCTGTCGAACATGGCGCAGGTGCTGGCCAAAACCGACCTCGGCCTGGCGGCCCGCTACGCCGAGCTCGTCGAAGACGAATCACTGCGGCGACGGGTCTTCGACAAGCTCGCCGCCGAGCATCAGCGCAGCATCAACGCGCACCAACTGATCACCGGCCAGGACAACCTGCTCGCCGACAACCCGGCATTGGCCCGTTCGGTGTTCAACCGCTTCCCGTATCTGGAGCCGCTGAATCACCTGCAGGTGGAGTTGTTGCGGCGCTACCGTTCCGGTGACGACGACGAGCTGGTGCAGCGCGGGATCCTGTTGACGATGAACGGTCTGGCCAGCGCGTTGCGCAACAGCGGGTAACCGGATGCGCCGAGCGTGAAACTGTTGCGACTTTTGCGCCGAGATCTCGCAAGGGCTTCACGTTCGGCGGACGTAGCTGAGCCGGCAGGGACCGTCGGCGCGCGCCACACCACCGATCTGGGCCGGGACGGGCCGCGGGTGGGCCGTCCAACTCGGGGTCATCTGGTAGCAGCCGAGCAACCGCGTCATGGTCGCAGTCATCGCCGATAGCGAAAAGGGCTGCGCCGGGCAGGAATGCCGACCGTGACCGAAGGCCGTCACCAACATCGGCGACGGCAGCGACTTCTCGTCGGTCAGCCGGTGCCGGGTCCACCGGTCCGGATCCCATCGCCCAAGGCCGGCAGCGACGGAGGTGTTGAGCAGCGGTAGCAGCGTCGCGATGGTCCAGCCCGGTGGCACCTGGTAGCTCACGTCGCCGGTGTCGAGCACGACTGGCGACAGCACAGCACGCGACATGATCGACCGCTGAGCCAGCCGGGTCGACTCCAGCGCGCAGCGCTGCGCCAGAGCCGCGTCGCCGGCAGCCACCCGTTCTCGATGCTCCGGATGCTCGATCAAATCCACCAACGCCCACCCCAGCGCCGCCGCCAGGTTCGACATCGACGCGATGTGGATCAGCGCGACATCCAAAGCGATGCCGCGAATCCGGTTGTCTTCCAGATCGCTTCGCCATTCGTCGACGATCCTGCCGAACAAGCCGTCCTCACCCGCGCAGCGGTGCACGGCCTCGGCGATGATCTCGGCCACCTCGTCGAGCGCCGCCCGCTCGGCCTGCTTCCCCGACGCGGCGACCGCCGCCATCGCGTCGGGATGCACGAAAGCATCCGAGCCGTCGAGGGTGTCGAACGCCCGAACCAGACGCTCGAACGGTTCGCCGCGGGCCGAGCCGGCACCTGCCCAGGAGGCCAACCCCATCCGATGGCCGAGGCGGCGGGTCAGCTCGAAGACATCCACCGATCCCGCGGAACCCAGTTCGACGATTGTGTCGTCCAGAGCCTGATCGAGATTGGCCAGATAACCGGCAACGTCGTCGCGGCGAAACAACGTGCTGGGCAAGATGCGGCGCCCTTGGAAGATCTCGTCGGGAAGCTTGCGGCGCAACATCAGGTAGTCGGCGACCCCCTTGCTGGCCTTGTCTTCCGGCAGACCGTAAAACGACTCGACACCGGCAGGGGAGAAGGTGAACAAATAGCGATCAGTGCCGCTGCGCACAGCGAATGTGTCGCCGCAGCGGCTGCGTGCTGCCGCGATGGCGGCCACGGCGTCGTCGACCGAAACATCCCAGGGCAGACCGGTCCCGTCGGCGTAGGGCGGATCGGGAACCGGCTTAGGATGCGGCACGGTCTAGCGGCTACCGCGATTGCGTAAGGCGTTGAAAGCGTTGCGGACTGCGTGTTCGGTGACCGACAGCGGTGACATGACGGTCTCGCCGACGCCGACGATGTAGTCGATGCGCTCGACAATGGCCTCGACCGGCGCCACGAGGGTGACCAGCCGCTTCATCAGGTCGTCGATGCGACCGAGGGTGGATTCGAAGTGCTCGAGCCCGTCGTCCAGACGACCGATCGCGCTGTTCAGGTTCGTCAGCGAATCGTCCAGGTCGCCCAAGGTCTCGCCCAGACCGCCCAGCACGCCTTCCAGCTGGTTGACCGTGACGTCGGCGTTCATCGCCGCCTGGGTGAGCGTCTTGATCCGCTGCCGCGGCCGGCGATCACCGGCGCTTTTGTCTGCCATGCCGATCATTATGGCGGTCGAGGGAACCTGGCGGACCGGATATCCATCTGATCGGTATGCATCGGCGAGAGCGTGACCACATCTGTGTTGCTGTGTTCAAGCGAGCGGTATGTCCCCAGACCGTCCAACGACCAGCGGATTACCGGCGTGGCTATGCCGATGGGCTGGCCGACCGCCGGTCGGGTTGAGCGGGCAACTCGCCGGCGGCCGCCTCGTCGAGGAACCACACGGTGTGCTCGCGACCGACGGCGCCGGCGGCCGGAATGGAGACGGGGTCAGCGCCGTCGACGGCGGCGGCGACAGCCTCGGCCTTCTCGGCGCCGGAGACCAGCAGCCAGACCTCACGAGAACGCTGGACTGCCGGCAGCGTCAGGCTGATGCGCCGCGGTGGAGGCTTCGGCGAGTCCTCGACATCGACCACCAGACGCGTGGTTTCGCGCACCGCCGGGGTGTCCGGGAACAGCGAGTTGATGTGGCCTTCGGGACCGACGCCCAGCAGGTGGATGTCGAAGTTCGGCGCGGGATCACCCGGATCGGCATTGGCGGCCAGGATCTGCTCGTAGGCGAGCGCGGCGGCGGCCAGGTCGTCGCCGAATTCGCCGTCAGCCGCGGGCATCGGGTGCACGTTGCGCGCCGGGACGTCGACGTGGTCCAGCAGAGCGGCACGGGCCTGCTTGTCGTTGCGCTCGTCGTCGTCTTCGGTCACGTATCGGTCGTCACCCCAGAACAGATGCACACGGGCCCAATCGATCCGCCCGGACTGGGCAGCGAGGAAGCGCATCAGCTTGTTGCCGTTGCCGCCGCCGGTCAGCACGATCAGTGCCTTCCCGCGCGCGGCAATCGACGCCTCGACGACGCTGATCAATCGTTCGCCGGCAGCGGTCACCAAACCATCGCTGTCGGAGAACCTTTCGACGATAGTGCTCATAAGTACTCCACTCGCTCGATGCCTTTCAACGCCTCGAAGTAGATCGCGTCCGCATCCAACCGACGCAGATCCTCGGCGAGGCACTCGCGGGTTTCTCTGCGCGGCAAGGGAACCAGCGCTTCTGGTTTGGCGGTGCGGCTCAACGTCGCGGTCAACCCATCCTGCGGTCTGCTCAGCGTCAGCGTCTCGGTCTGCCGTACCAGCTCGACCGTGAGCTCGCCGACCGCGCGCCGCACCGGTCCTTCGATGCGGCTGGCCAGCCAGCCCGCGAGAACGTCCAGCGCAGGCTCGGTCTTGCGCCCGGACACCAGGGCCGACGTGATCGGTTCGTGCGGGGGCTGGTCGATGGCCGAGGTGAGCAGGGCCCGCCAGTAGGTGATGCGACTCCAGGCCAGGTCGGTGTCGCCGGGGGTGTATCCGGGCAGCCGGCTCTTGATCGCCGACAATGGATCAACTCCGTTGGTCGCATCTGTGATGCGCCGAATAGCCAATTGGCCCAATGGATCTTGGGCTGGCACGTCCGGGGCCGCGCACGGCCACCACGCCACTACCGGGATGTCGGGCAGCAGAAACGGCGTGACGACGCTGGCCTGGTGTCCGGCAAGCGAGCCAGAAAGCCGCAGCACCACGACCTCCCCGGCGCCACTGTCGCCGCCAACCCGCAACTGTGCGTCCAGGCGTGCGTCCGCGGCCTCGGTGTCACCGGAGGTCACTGCGATCACCCGGCTGGGGTGCTCGTGACTGGCCGCATTGGCCGCTTCGATGGACTCGTCGAGCAGAGTCTGGTTGTCCGTGGCGATGACCAACGTCAACACCCGACCGAGGTTGACGGCGCCGGACTCTTCCCGTAGGGCGTCGAGCTTCTTGTTGATCTCGTTGGTGCTGGTCTCAGGCAAGTCGAGGATCATTGGCGCCGTTCCTCCTCAGGACCGCCTGCATCGTCACCGGCGCGGATCATTGGCGCCGTTCCTCCTCAGGACCGCCTGCATCGTCACCGGCGCGGATCATTGGCGCCGTTCCTGCTCAGGACCGCCTGCATCGTCACCGGCGCGAATCACGGTCGCCGCCATTCTCGGCCGGTACGGCGCAGCATGTCGAATGCCGACGCCGGACCCCATGTGCCCGCCTCGTACGGATCGGGCTTCCCGTGCTCGGCCCAGTAGTCGAGGGCGGGATCGAGCGCCTTCCAGGCCAATTCGACTTCTTCGTTGACAGGGAACAGCGACGGCTCGCCGAGCAGCACGTCGAGGATCAACCGTTCGTAAGCCTCGGGCGATTCCTCCGTGAACGCCGCCCCGTAGGAGAAGTCCATGTTGACGTCGCGTACCTCCATCCCGCTGCCCGGAACTTTCGATCCGAATCGCAGCGTGACTCCTTCGTCTGGCTGCACCCGAATCACGATCGCATTGGCGCTGAGCTCGTCGGTCATGGTCGCGTCGAAGGGCAGATGCGGCGCCCGCTTGAAAACCAGTGCGATCTCAGTCACTCTGCGGCCCAACCGCTTTCCGGTACGCAGGTAGAACGGCACACCGGCCCAGCGGCGAGTGTCCACCGTCAACGTGATCGCGGCGAATGTCTCGGTGGTGGAATCTTCGGAGAACCCATCCTCGTCGAGCAGTCCGACGACGTGTTCACCGCCCTGCCAGCCGGCGGTGTACTGGCCGCGAGACGTGGTCTCCGCCAGCGGCTCAGCGAGTTTCACCGCGGAAAGCACTTTGATCTTCTCGATCTGCAACTCCGACGGACGAAAGCTCACCGGCTCTTCCATCGCAGTCAGCGCGAGCAACTGCATCAAGTGGTTCTGGATGACGTCGCGGGCAGCCCCGATTCCGTCGTAGTAGCCTCCGCGTCCGCCCAACCCGATGTCTTCGGCCATGGTGATCTGCACGTGGTCGACGTAGTGCGCGTTCCAGATCGGATCGAAAAGCTGATTGGCGAATCGCATCGCCATGATGTTCTGAACGGTCTCCTTGCCCAGGTAGTGGTCGATGCGGAACACCGACTCCTCCGGGAAGACGCTGTTGACAACCTTGTTCAGCTCGCGAGCACTGTCCAGGTCGTGGCCGAATGGTTTCTCGACGACGACCCGCCGCCAACTACCCTCGGGCGGCCGGGCCAGCTCGGCCCGCTGCAGCTGCTCGAGTACGGCGGGAAAGCTGTTCGGCGGGATGGCCAAGTAGAAGCCGTGATTACCGGCGGTACCACGTTCGGCATCGAGCTTGTCCAGCGTCTCGGCCAGCCGCGCGAACGCCTGGTCGTCGTCGAAGGCGCCTTGCACGAATCGGCATCCTTCGGCCAACCGATCCCAGATCACCTGCCGAAAAGGCGTGCGGGAGTGATCTTTTACCAGCTGGTAGACCTGATCGCGGAAAGCGGCGTCGTCCCAGTCCCGGCGGCCGAACCCGACCAACGAGAAAGTCGGGGGCAGCAGGCCACGGTTGGCCAGGTCATAGATGGCCGGTATCACCTTCTTGCGCGCCAAGTCACCGGTGACGCCGAAGATCACCATGGCGCATGGGCCGGCGATCCGTGGTAACCGCTTGTCGCGCTTGTCTCGCAACGGGTTTTGCCATTGCCCGGAGCTTGTCCGAGCGTTGGCAAGGCTCATTGGGACTTGTCTTGAAGTTGGGTCTGCGTCGCGTCGAGCAGCTCTTTCCAGGCGGCTTCGAACTTTTCGACGCCCTCGTTCTCCAAGACCAGGAACACGTCGGTCAAGTCGATGCCGAGCGCCTCGAGATCGTCGAAGACCCCTTGGGCGGACGCGGCGGTGCCGGTGACCGTGTCGCCGGTGACGACGCCGTGGTCGGCCACCGCGTCAATGGTGGCTTCCGGCATGGTGTTGACCGTGTTGGGTGCCACCAGCTCGGTGACGTAGAGCGTGTCGGAGTAGTCCGGGTTTTTCACGCCGGTCGATGCCCACAGCGGCCGCTGTACCCGCGCGCCGTCCGCCTCGAGCGGAGCGAACCGATCGCCGCCGACGAATACTTCCTGATAAGCCGCGTAGGCCAGCCGGGCGTTGGCAACACCGGCCTGGCCGCGCAGCGCCAGCGCGTCGTCCGAGCCGATTTCCTCCAGGCGCTTGTCGATCTCGGTGTCGACGCGCGACACGAAAAACGATGCCACCGAATGGATCTTGGACAGGTCATGACCGGCCGCCTTGGCCGCTTCCAGGCCGGCGAGGTAGGCGTCCATCACCTCTCGGTGCCGCTCCACCGAGAAGATCAGCGTGACGTTGACCGAAATCCCTTCTGCCAGAACAGCAGTGATGGCGGGCAGGCCGGCTTTGGTGGCCGGAATCTTGATCAGCAGGTTCGGCCGGTCGACGATCTTCCACAGTTCGATGGCCTGCGCGATGGTCTTGTCGGTGTCGTGCGCGAGCCGCGGATCGACCTCGATGGACACCCGGCCGTCGACACCGTCGGAGTTCTGCCATTGTGGCCGCAGCACGTCGGCAGCGTTGCGAACATCGTCGGTGGTGACGGTCCGGATGGTGGCGTCGACGTCGGCACCACGCGCGGCCAGTTCGGCCACCTGCGCGTCGTAGGCGTCGCCTTCGCTGAGGGCCTTCTGGAAGATCGACGGGTTGGTGGTGACCCCGACGATGCTCATGGTGTCGATCAGCTCCTGCAAGTTGCCGGACTGCAAGCGCTGGCGGGACAGGTCATCCAGCCAGACCGAAACGCCCGCGGAGCTCAAAGCAGCGAGGTTGGGATTCTGAGTCATCGGCTTTCCTTCGGTTAGTTGTCGATTGTCCGTTCGGCGGCGTCGACGACGGCCTCCGGGGTGAACCCGAATTCCCGGAACAACGTCTTGGCGTCAGCGGATTCCCCGTAGTGCTCGATCGAAACGATCTCGCCGGTGTCACCGACCAGCTTGTGCCAGCATTGCGCGATGCCCGCCTCGACCGCGACCCGGGCCGACACCGACGGTGGCAGCACGCTGTCGCGGTATTCTTCGGACTGCGACTCGAACCATTCGACGCACGGCATCGACACTACGCGAGCGACGATGTCCTTGTCGGCCAACAATTTCTGCGCCGCGACGGCGAGCTGAACCTCGGACCCGGTGGCGATCAACACCACGTCGGGCTGGTCGCCGCCGGCATCACCGAGGATGTATCCACCTTTGGCCACGCCCTCGTAGTTGGTGCCCTCGAGGATCGGCACACCCTGGCGGGTCAGGATCAGCCCGACCGGACCGCTGCCGTTGCCGCGGGCCAGCACCGAGCGCCACGCGTACGCGGTCTCGTTGGCGTCGGCCGGGCGGACCACCGACAACCGGGGAATCGCGCGCAGCGCCGCGAGGTGCTCGATCGGCTGATGGGTCGGGCCGTCCTCGCCGAGGCCGATCGAATCGTGGGTCCAGACGTAGATGGTGTCGATGTCCATCAGCGCGGCCAGTCGAACGGCCGGTCGCATGTAGTCGGAGAACTGCAGGAACGTGCCGCCGTAGGCGCGGGTCGGGCCGTGCAGCACGATGCCGGACAGGATCGAACCCATCGCATGCTCGCGAATACCGAAGTGCAGGGTGCGGCCGTACCAGTCGGCGGTGTAGTCCTTTGTCGAAATCGACGGCGGGCCAAAGGACTTCACGTTGTCCATGGTGGTGTTGTTGCTGCCGGCCAGGTCGGCTGACCCTCCCCACAACTCGGGTAGATGCGGGCCGACGGCGTTGAGCACCTTGCCGGACGCGGCGCGGGTGGCCAGCGCCTCGTCGCCCGGCTCCCAGTGCGGAATGTCGGCGTCCCAGCCGTCGGGCAGCTCCTCGGCGGTCAACCGGTCCAGCAGCTTTTTGCGCTCGGGCTCGCGCTCGGCCCATGCCTCGAAGTCGACGTTCCAGGCGTCGTGCGCCTCCTTGCCGCGTTGCACCAACTCGCGGGTGTGCTGGATCACCTCGTCGCTGACCGCGAATTTCTTCTCCGGGTCGAAGCCGAGGGCTTCCTTGACCGCGGCGACTTCCTCGTCGCCGAGCGCTGACCCGTGCGCCTTGCCGGTGTTCATCAACTTCGGCGCCGGATAGCCGATGATCGTCCGCACCGAGATGAACGACGGCTTGTCGGTGACGGCCTTTGCCTTCGCGATCGCTTCTTCGATGGCGACGACGTTCTCGCCGCCTTCGACGTGTTGCACATGCCAGCCGTACGCCTCGTAGCGGGCGGCGGTGTCCTCGCACAACGCGATGTTGGTGTCGTCCTCGATCGAGATCTCGTTGTGGTCGTAGAACACGATCAGGTTGCCCAGTTGCTGCACGGCGGCCAGCGAGGAAGCCTCCGACGTCACGCCCTCTTCGATGTCGCCGTCGGAGGCGATCACGTAGATATGGTGGTCGAACGGGCTGGTCCCGGGTGCGGCGTCCGGATCGAACAGGCCACGCTCGTAGCGTGCCGCCATCGCGAAGCCGACCGCTGACGCCAGGCCCTGACCCAGCGGGCCGGTGGTGATCTCCACGGCCTTGGTGTGCCGGAACTCGGGGTGCCCGGGCGTCTTGGATCCCCAGGTGCGCAGCGACTCGATGTCCGAGAGCTCCAGACCGAAGCCGCCCAGATAAAGCTGGATGTACAGGGTCAGGCTGCTGTGTCCGCACGACAGCACGAACCGGTCGCGGCCCAGCCAGTGCGGGTCGCTCGGATCGTGGGTCATGGCGCGCTGGAACAGCGTGTAAGCCAGCGGGGCGAGGCTCATCGCCGTCCCGGGATGGCCGTTTCCGACTTTCTGGACCGCGTCGGCGGCCAGCACCCGGGCGGTGTCGACCGCGGCCGAATCGATCTCAGACCAGTCGTCGGGGTGGTGCGGTTGGGTCAGGGTCGAGATCTCTTCGAGTGTGGTCACGTACTGAAGTCCTCGGGGTCGGCAGGTTTGAGTGATCGGCTCCAACATTAGTGTCAGTACCCGCGTCGACACAGATCCACCCACACCGGTACTTACCCGGAATTGTTGTCGGACGCCCCCGCGGTGCATGCTGGGCCTGTCATTCCGTCTACCATCGTGCGTAGTAGAAGCTTCGCGCCGCTGTGATCCGAGGAGTCCTTGCGTGAGCATTCGCGAGCGCGTTGCGCCGAGTCGAGTCAGCACCACCATGCTGGCGTATTTGGCGCTGACCAAGCCGCGCGTCATCGAACTGCTGCTGGTCACCGCGATCCCGGCAATGCTGCTTGCCCACCGCGGCACGGTGAATCCGCTGCTGATCCTCAACACTTTGATCGGTGGGATGCTGGCCGCGGGCGGGGCCAACACGCTGAACTGCGTGGCCGACGCCGACATCGACAAGCTGATGAAGCGGACGGCGCGCCGACCGCTGGCGCGTGCGACCGTGCCGACCCGCAATGCCCTGATTTTCGGGCTGACCATGAGCGTCGCGTCGTTTGCCTGGTTGTGGTGGACGACAAACCTGCTGTCCGGGCTGCTGGCGGTCGGCACCATCGCCTTCTACGTGTTCGTCTACACCTTGCTGCTCAAGCGCCGCACGTCGCAGAACGTGGTGTGGGGCGGCGCGGCCGGGTGTATGCCGGTGATGATCGCCTGGTCGGCGGTCACCGGCACGATCGGGTGGCCGGCGTTGGTGATGTTCGCGATCATCTTCTTCTGGACGCCGCCGCACACCTGGGCGCTGGCGATGCGCTACAAGGAGGACTACCAGGCGGCCGGTATCCCGATGCTGCCGGCGGTTGCGACCGAACGCCAGGTCACCAAGCAGATCCTGATCTACACCTGGCTGACGGTGATCGCGACCCTGGCACTGTCGCTGGCAGCCGGGTGGCTCTACACCGCCGTCGCCGCGGTGGCCGGGGTGTGGTTCCTGACCATGGCCCACCAGCTCTACGCGGGAGTGCGTCGCGGTGAGCCGGTCAAGCCGCTGCGGCTGTTCTTGCAGTCGAACAATTACCTCGCTGTGGTGTTCTGTGCGCTGGCCCTGGATTCGGCTCTGGCGCTGCCGACGCTGTTGCGGGTCTGATCCGGACCAGCCGGTCCCGGACCTGCACATACCCCATACCCCGTCGGGGTCTTGTGACTACGACGCGGTGTAGTTTTCAATTCCCCTCGTGACTTCGTCGACGGCTGATTGCAGCGAACGATTCGATGGCGGGCGATGATCGCGCCGATCTGGATGGCGTTGCCGCCCGAAGTGCATTCGACTCTGCTCAGCGCCGGCCCGGGCCCGGCTTCGCTGCTGTCGGCGGCCAGCGCCTGGACTGCGTTGAGCGCCGACTACGCCGACGTCGCCCAGGAGCTCGGCGACGTCTTGGCGGCGGTGCAGGCCGGGGCATGGCAGGGCCCCAGCGCCGAGCGCTATGTGGCGGCCCACGTGCCCTACTTGGCGTGGCTGATGCAGGCCAGCGCCACCAGCGCCGCCGAGGCGGTGCAACACGAAACGGCCTCCGCTGCCTACACCGCGGCGTTGGCAGCGATGCCGACCCTGCCGGAGTTGGCCGCCAATCATGTGCTCCATGGAGTCCTGCTGGCGACGAATTTTTTCGGTCTCAATACGATTCCGATTGCCGTCAACGAGGCCGACTATGCGCGGATGTGGGTCCAGGCCGCCAGCACGATGGAGACCTATGAAACGGTCTCGACCGCCGCGGTGGCTGCGGCACCGCAGACCGATCCGGCGCCGCAGATCGTCAACCACGCCCGCCCCGCCGATGGTGTCTACGGTGGTCAGGGCGTCCCTAATAAGGGGATACTCCCGATCGTCGACAATGATTCCGGCAATCCGTACCAGTTGAGTTGGTACGTCAATCGAGTTCTCGAAGTCACTCAGACCTTGCAGAGGGACATCCAACTGATCGCACAGAACCCGACGCAAGGGTTGCTGCAACTGGAGTACGACGTGGTCGGAGTAGCAACAGATCAGTTCGGCCACGCGATTGAATTCGTCAACGCCTTCCCCGAAATTTTGGCGCTTCCTCTCCTCGCGCCGGCCGGAGCCGGGGCTGGCCTCGCGGGTCTGGCCGGGCTGGCCGAACTTCAGCCCGATGTGGCGCCTACGGTGAGCGCCGCGCCGGCGCACCACCCGCAAAGTTTGCCGGCGGCGACGGGCAGCCCCGTCGCGATAGGCGCGAGCGGCACCGCCCCCGGCACCTCGAGTCCGGCTCCCGCCCCGGCGACCAGCACCGTCGCCGGTTCGGCGCCGGCACCGCCCGCCCCAGGGGGTGGGCCGGGTTTCGTGCCGCCCTATGCGGTGGGTCCTCCGGGAATCGGAGCGGGGCCCGGGATGAGCGCCGGCGCCAAAACTGCGGAACCGACGTCGCGCGGCTCCGCGAAGGCACCCGAGATCGTTTCTGCCGCAGCGGTTTCGGGGATCCAGCGGCGTCGGCGCAGGCGGGCGGGCAGCCGTGCTCACGGAGACGAATACGCGGATATGAATGTCCAGGTCGACCCGAACTGGGGCGCGCCGCCGGGTGCCGGGACGGCGGCCTCTGATCGGGGTGCCGGCCCCTTGGGGTTCGCCGGCACGGTGCGGAAAAGTGCGGTGGCCGCAGCGGGTTTGGCCACACTTGAGGACGACTACGTGGGTAGCGGCCCTACCATGCCTATGGTGCCAAGTACCTGGAATCCAGGCCGGGCCGGTGAGGCCGACGATGGCGGAGAGCACGGTTGATGCAGCGTCGCTTATCGAGCGTTGACGCCGAGTTCTCGCTGACGTGGTTGCTTCAACCCGTCTCGGTGCAGACGTTTCTCGACCAGATATGGGCGAAAACGCGCTACCACGTCGAACGGCACTGCGCCGGCTACTTCGACAGCCTGCTGCCGGGGCCGGCGGTAGCCGAGGAACTCGTGGCACTGTTCTGTCAAGAATCCTCCGAACTGCGCCTGGTGAAGGGAAAAGATAAAAAAGGCGCGGACAGATACCGATTCGAAGACGGCGGCCTTGACGTTGCCCGCATGCACGACGACTTTGCCGCCGGCTACACGATCGTTTTGGACGGCGTCGAGCGCCACGTGCGCGCCGTCGCCGCATTGTCCCAGTCCATCGAGGTCGAGCTGAATTTCCCCGTTCAGGTCAACGCCTACATCAGCCCGCCCGGATCGCAGGGACTCGTCGCGCACTACGACGACCACGACGTACTGATCCTTCAGATTCAGGGATCCAAAATCTGGCACGTCTACGAAGGCGCTGACATCCCGCCACGCGACATGCAGCGCGACAAAGAGAACGCCGTAGCCACCGATGGCCTTCCGCCGCCCATCGACGTGAATCTCGAAGCCGGCGACGTCTTGTATCTGCCGCGGGGCAAAGTGCACGAGGCCGAGACGATTGCAGAGCCATCCCTTCACCTGACCGTGGGTGTGCACGCCCCCACGGCGTTCACCCTCGCCGTCGGGGCTCTTTACCAGCAGAGCTTTCACGACGACCGACTCAACGCCCAGCTGCCGCCGCGGCATCTCGACGACCCGGACCTGCACGCCGCTGTTGACGCCCTGATGCGTGACACCGTCAAGACGGTCGAGGATCCCGGTGCGATCACGAGGGGGCTCGACGCACTGGCCGATGTCCTGGTGCAGCGGGGCCGATGCCCGCCGGTCGGACCGATCTCGGATGTCGTGGGACTCGACGGCAAGACATTGGTGCGCAAGTACCAACCGCTCTATTCGTGGGTGCGGACGGAATCCAGCGGCGTCACGCTGAAATTCGCGAGCCTGTCGGTCGGGGCAGCGCCCGACCACAAGGACGCGATGGAGTTCGTCTCGCGAAGCGTCGGGTCATTTCGGATCGGTGATCTGCCGGGCCTGAGTGCCAGGCAGCAGGTCGAGCTGGCCCGAACTCTGATTGTGAGCGGTTTCCTGGTCCGGTTGCCCGACTGATGGAACTGTCCGACCTGGCGCATTGGACGCCGATCCGATTCGACTTTTCCGGGCCGATACCAATGCTCGACTGGGCCGATCTGTCGGCGGAACGTTTCCTCGACCCGTTTTTCGACCAGACCGTGGCCCGGTGGGCCGGCGGTCCGCAAGCCAGGCCGCTGGTCAGGACCGGACTCGATGCGCTGCTTGCTCTCGACAGTGAGCCGGGACTCGATCCGGCGGGCATGATCTACCACGTCTCGCGCTGCGGATCGACGCTGGTGTCGCGGCTGTTGTCGACGGTTCCCGGGGTGGTGGTGGTCGCCGAGCCCTCCCCGCTGAACGCGCTTCTGGGCCTGGATCCGGCTCGGGTGGACAACGTCACGCTCGTCCGAGTGGTTCGGCTTCTGGTGCGGGCGCTGGGCCGGCGCCGGCACGGCGACGAACAGCACCTAGTGATCAAGTGCACCAGCTGGAACATTCGCCGCCAGGAGATCCTCACCGCCGCTTTTCCGGACACCCCGTGGGTGTGGGTTCAGCGCGACCCGGCCGAGGTGGTGGCGTCGCTGCTGGCCAATCCGCCAGGTTGGCTCGGACACCAGGTGCCGCCGCTGCAGACTGCGCTGCGCTTCGGCGTCGACCCGGCCGCCGTGCCGACCATGCCACGAGCAGAATTCGCTGCCCGCGCGCTGGGCGCGATGCTGTCGTCGGCCAGCGCCGGACCTGCTCGGCGGCTGTGCATCGACCACTCTGAGTTGCCCGCCGCGGTAGGGCTGCGGGTCGCACCGCATTTCGGGATCGCGATCGACCCGGAGGCCAGAGAACGCATCCGCGAGCAGGCCCGGTTCTACTCGAAAGAAGCTGAACCTCGGATCTTTGCGGCCGACCAGCGATCATCCTGTCCGGTGACCGGCGAGATGCGGGAAGCCGCCCGACGCTTCGCTGATATGTGGTACCGACAGTTGGCGCACGCGCCGTAAGCCCGGCCGCAGGGCGTTGAGTGTGAATCCGGGGCGCCGAGTGTGACTCCAGGGCGGCGAGTTCACCCTGCAACTCACCACATTCCGCGGCGCCACCGCACCCGCAAAATGTGTCACCGAACCCGCGCGCGGTGGCGGTTTCGGTTCCCATTGCCAGCGCAAGTGTGCTAAAACGTTAATGACAATCATATTCATCGCGGTGAGCGGAGGGCTGCCATGACATTGCGCGTCGTTCCAGAAGGCCTCGCGGCTGCCGCCGCCCAGGGCGCCCACGAGCTTGGGCGATCAGGTGTCGGGGTCGCCGAGACCGGAGTGGGCTACGCCGCCGACGATGCCGCAGCAGTGGCGTCCTATCACGGCATCTGGGGCTGACTGTGACGGCGCCCGTCTACATGGCGGCGCCACCGGAGGTGCACTCGGCATTGTTGAGCAGTGGTCCAGGGCCCAGCTCGCTGCTCGAGGCCGCGGGGGCGTGGAGTTCGCTGAGCGCCGAATACACCTCGGTGGCCGAGGAACTCAATTCGGTGCTGGCCGAGGTGCAGGCCGGCGCCTGGCAAGGTCCGAGCGCCGAGTCGTTCGTCTCGGCTTACGTGCCCTATTTGGCGTGGCTGACCACGGCCAGCGCAGACAGCGCCGCCGCTGCCGCGCGACACGAGAACGCGGCCGCCGCGTACACCGCCGCCCTGGCCGCCATGCCGACCTTGCCGGAGTTGGCCACTAACCACATTGTGCACGGGGCGCTGCAGGCCACGAATTTCTTTGGTGTCAACACGATTCCGATTGCTGTCAACGAGGCCGACTATGCGCGGATGTGGGTTCAGGCCGCCACTACGATGAGCACCTATCAGGCCGTCGCCGACACCGCCGTCGCAGCGACGCCGACCACCGATGCCGCGCCGCCGATCCTGAAATCCAACGACGCGGCTCAGCCTGCCGCAAGTGGCAATCCATACAGCAGCCTCAGCGGTGACAATCCGCTGGGGATCCCGCAGTGGCTGCAGAACATCTTGAAACAGTTCGGGATCGGAAACAGCCTGACCGCCCATGACCCGCACATCGTCAACCCGTTCGAAAACTTCCTGTCGGACGTACTGAAGAACTTCGGGATCAATTTCAACCCCGCCCAAGGCACCGTCAACGGGATGACCTTCGACTCCTATGCGGATCCCAGTCAACCGATCTACTACGTTGTTCGACTCCTCGAACTCAGCGAAGACCTGTCACAGTTCAGCACCTACCTGGTGCAGAATCCGGTCACGGCTATTCAATACTTTTTCAGCTTTGCTCTGTTCGACTTTCCGCTGCACATCGAGCAGGTCCTCATTTTCTTGAGCCAGAGTCCGGCGCTCTACGCGGCGATAGGCGGCGCAGCGCTCGCGCCCCTCGGGGCGGGCGCCGCTGGGCTGGCCGGCCTGGGTGCTTTGGCCCAGCCGGTGGTATCGCTGCCGCCGATCGAGTCTGTGGTGGCACCGCCGCTGTTCCCATTCGGTGGTCCGGCGGTGCCGGCGTCCGCGGTCGCGCCCGGCCCCCCGGCGACCGCACCGACGGCGGCGACCGCCGCGAGCGCCCCGGCCGGTTCTGCGCCGCCGCCTTCGCTGCCCTCGCCGGGGGCGGGGCCAGGATTTTCCCCGCCGTACATCGTGGGAGGGCCGACGATGGGCGCAGGGCTCGGCGCGCAAGCCAAGTCTCAGGAGCCGACATCGCGCGGCGCGTCGAAGGCGCCCGAAGCGGCGGCGGCGGCAACCGCGGCGGCGGCAAAGCGTTCCACCCGGCGGCGGCGCCGCGCGATGCAGCGCGATCACTACGACGAATTCGCCGATATGAACGTCGATGTCGACCCGGAATGGGGTGCCGCGACGGAATCGTCGGATCGGGGCGCGGGGCCGCTCGGGTTCTCCGGGACCGAGTCGAAGAGCGGTGGTAAGGCGACCGGACTGGCTACGCTCAGCGATGACGGTTTCGGTAGCGGGCCGCAGATGCCGATGTTGCCCAACACTTGGTAGAACCCGGCGCTCGGTAATACTCGACACGTTAGCTTAGGCAATGCTAACGTTTTGCGGTTCAGCTCTGATCCGCAGGAGGTTTGACCCTGATCGCGCCCATCTGGATGGCGTTTCCGCCAGAGGTCCACTCGGCGTTGCTCAGCAGCGGTCCGGGACCGGGTTCGCTGCTGGCGGCCGCTTCGGCGTGGAACTCCCTGAGTAGCGAATACGCCATTGCAGCAGAGGAACTCGGCTCGGTGCTGGCGGCGGTGCAGGCCGACGCGTGGCAGGGGCCGAGCGCGGAGTCCTACGTGGTCGCGAACCTGCTGTATCTGGCTTGGCTGACCCAGGCCAGCGCTGACAGCGCCGTAGCGGCCGCCCGGCACCAGACCGCCGCCACGGCCTACAGCGCCGCCCTCGCGACGATGCCGACGATGCCGGAGCTGGCTACCAACCACGTGGTTCACGGGACGTTGCTGGCAACGAATTTCTTTGGCATCAACACGATTCCCATTGCCCTCAACGAGGCCGACTATGTCCGGATGTGGGTCCAGGCGGCTACCACGATGACGAGTTACCAGGCGGTTGCGAGCGCGGCGACGGAGTCCGCGCCGCATACCGCGCCCGCGCCACAGATATTGAAAGCCGCGGGCTCCTCCTCGGGGCAGACCGGCGCGGCACAAGCCGCCCAATCCGGGTCGTCGACCGGCCTGGGCGACCTGCTGGCCGAGTTTGTGCACAAGCTGGGAGTGTCGCCCCAGATTGTCAACGAGTTCGGGATCGACAACATCTATGCCTTCCTGGACAATCCGGTCAGCTACACCCAGACGCACTTGATCAGCAAACTTTTGACGGATCCGTTGTCGCTGTTGGTGAACCCGCTTAATTTGTTCTTCGACGGCGACGAGGTGTTCTTCCCGCTCGGATATGCGTTTCTGCCGGCCACCGCCCTCGGTCTGGCGGGCGCGGGCGTCGGATCGGTGGCCGGCCTGGCGGGGCTGGCCGGACTGCCCGCCGCGGAGACTCCCGCAGCCGCTTTGGCGCCGGCTCCGTCACCCGCGCCCGCGGTACTGCCGGCCGCCGCGGTGGTGTCGACCGTCGGCGCGCCCGCTGGCGTCCCCAGCGCAACTCCGGCACCCCTTCCCGCGCCGATGGCGAGCACCGTCACCAGTGCCGTGCCGCCGGCGCCGCCGGCGGCGGTCGGGCCCGGTTTCGGGTTTCCCTACGCGGTGGGGCCACCACGCATCGGGTTCGACTCGGGGATCAGGGCGTGTGCCGGCGCCGGTGCCAGTGCCAAACGGCAAGCGCCGACTCCCGACGGCGTTGCGGTGGCCGCGGCCGCGGCCGCCCGTGCGCAGCGGCAGGCGCGGCGACGTCGGCGCACGCTACTGCGCGACCACGGCAACGAATTTGCCGATACGAACATCGAACTCGAGCCGGACTGGGGCGCGCCGACGGATGACCAACCGTCGGCATCGGGCAACGGCGCCGGACTCTTGGGTTTCGCCGGAACCGTGCACCACGAAGCCATTGAGCAAGCCGCGGGGCTGACCACGCTCGCCGGCGACGAATTCGGTGGCGGGCCGACGGTTCCGATGATGCCGGGCAGTTGGGATCCCGGTGGGAGCCCGTGAGGCCTGGCTGTTAAGGCGTCAGCACGATCGAGCCGACCGTCTGACGGCCCTGTAAGTCGCGGTGCGCCTGGGCGGCATCGGCCAGCGGATAGCTCCGGCTCATCGTCACGGTCAGCCGGCCAGCAGCGATCGCCTCGAACAATTCCCCTGAGCGCCAAGCGAACTCCTCGCCGGTTCGGGTGAAGTGAGCCAGCGACGGTCGAGTCAGGAACACCGACCCGGCGGCGTTGAGCCGCTGCGGGTCGAACGGCGGAACCGGCCCACTCGACGCGCCGAACAGCGCCAACGTTCCTCGCACGGCCAAGCTGGCCAGGCTGGCATCGAACGTGCTTGCCCCGACACCGTCGTACACCGCCGCCACACCCACACCCGCGGTCAACTCGCGGATCCGACTGCCGAATTCGTTCGGATTGTCGCCGGGGTAATCCAGCACATCGGTCGCGCCGGCCTGCCGGGACAGCTCAGCCTTCGCCGGTGTGGACACCGTCGTGATCACCCGGGCGCCCAGGGTCTTCGCCCACTGCGTCAAGATCAGCCCAACCCCACCAGCACCGGCGTGCACCAGGACCGTGTCACCGGACTGCACCGCGTACACCGACGTGATCAGGTAATGCGCCGTCAAGCCTTTGAGCAGGGCTGCAGCGGCTATGTCCAAGCCGATCCCATTCGGCACGCGGGCAGCGAATTGCGCTGGTGCGGTGCTGAACTCGGCGTAAGACCCCGACGATGCCGCCGCCGTCACCACCCGGTCGCCGACGCTCAGTTCCGTCACACTCATACCGACGGCGGCCACCGTCCCGGCCACCTCGTTGCCCAGCACAAACGGCAGCGCGCGGGGGTAGGTCCCGGAGCGGAAGTAGGTGTCGATGTAGTTGACGCCGATTGCCTCGGCTTTGATCAGCACCTCACCCGGTCCAGGGGACGGCCGCGGCCGCTCGACGTAGCTCAAGACTTCCGGACCGCCGTGTTCGGCGACTTCGATGGCGTGCATGGTGACTATCATCCGCACCCATGGTGTCCGCATGAAGTTGGCCCGCCCCGACATCCGTCATCCCCGGATCGTGCTGGCCGGTTCGGCGGACGGTGATGACGCCGGCCTGGTGGCTGCGCTGCGCACCCGCGGACTGCACGCGCACTGGTTGTCCTGGGACGACCCGCGCACGCTCGATTCCGACGTGGTGATCCTGCGGGATCGCAGCGACCGTGCCGAATTTTTGCCGTGGACCACGCGAGTGCCCAACCTGCTCAACGCTCCTGACGTTGTCGCGTGGAACAGCGGCCGGCGATATCTGCGGGATCTGGGCCGGGCGGGGGTGCCGGTGCTGCGGGGACGTCGGCCGTCTGGCTCCGCGGTTCGTACCGCGCTGGTATTTCTCGGCGGCCTCCCGTCCCACGCATGGGTCGAGAATTCGCCGATCGATCCAGATTTTGAGCTGTGGAGCCTAGGGCAGGCGGCCCTGCAGGCGGCTGTGGACCACGTGGGAATCGGTGTCGAGGAACTGCTGTACGCCCGCGCGGATGTCATCGAAGAAACCGGTTATGCCGAGTTGGCCGAGTTGGATCTGGTTGCTCCGCAGCTGGGTTGGCGAGTGCTCGACGACCAGGCCCGGGATCTCGCGCAGCGACGGTTCGCGCTGTGCGTCGAGTCAGCCCTGGACCGGTTGGGGCTGGGTCCGCTCTCGCATCGAAGCCCATAGCGCCGCGGTGGCGGCGGTGCAGATCGCGGCCCCGGCGACGTGCACCGCGACCAAAGCCGCGGGGACTCCGGTGAAGAACTGCACGGTCCCGACCGCAGCCTGGCCGAACACCGCGGCCAACAGGACGGCCAGTCGCGTCAGCACCGGCCGCGGGGCGCGCACGGCCAGCAGCCCGAACCCCAGCCCGACCAGCAGCGCCAGATAGGCGATCAGCAGCGACGTGTGCGCGTGTACCAGCGTGGTGATCTCGATCCGCAACCGCGGCACGGTGCGGTTCGGGCTCGTGTCGCCGGCGTGCGGACCCGCCGCGGTGACCAGGGTGCCGGCCACCAGCACCGCGGCCAGCGTCAGCGCACTCAACGCGGTGAGCATCCGCAGCGGCCTGGGCACCAGAGCCTTGATCAGTCCGGCCCCGTTGCCGTCGGGCTGGCCGACTTTGACGAACAGCAGCACCGACAGCCAGACCATCGTCATCGACGTCAGCAGGTGAATCGCCACCGTCCACCACAACAGCCCGGTACGGACGGTGATGCCGCCGATCACCGCCTGCAGCACGGTCGACGCCGGCATCAGCCAGGCATAGACCAGCACCTCGCGCCGTCGGTGCGCGCGGATGACCGCCAGCACCGCGATCGCTGCGGTGAGCACGACGGCGAAGGTGATCAAGCGGTTGCCGAACTCCACGGCCTGATGGAGGCGCGGAACCTCGGAGTGGGCGACCGGCGTGAAGCTGCCCGGAAAACACTGCGGCCAGGTTGGGCAACCCAGGCCCGAGGCGGTGGCGCGGACGATCGCCCCGGTGACGGCGATGCCGCCCTGGGTCACGATCACCGCTGCCGCGATGACCCGCTGCGCGCGAAGGCTGGGTCGCGAGAATCGTCGCAATGATCGCCCGACAGGCATCGCCCGATCGTAAGGCAACGGAACTACGCCTCGTAGTAGGGCCTCGCCGAGCGCGACTCTTCCCGCGAGCGTGAACCCGACATCACGCTGCGGTTCGGGTTCAGATGAACCGGAACCAGCGCAGCGCGGCCAAGCCGGCCACCGTGCCCCACGCAACCAGAACCAGCACGCCGAACAGGTCCACCGACAGGTTCATCGCGCGCGACAGCGATTCGGCGAGCGCCCCAGCCGGGGTGAGCCGCGCCGCCCACTTGACCGCGGATCCGACCATGCCGGACTCGACGGTGAGCGCGCCGAGTCCGGCGAAGACGAACCACAACAGGTTGGCCACCGCCAGCACGATCTCGGCCCGCAGGGTGCCGCCGAGCAGCAGACCGAGTGCGGCGAACACCGCGGTGCCCAGCGCGATCACCGCAGCGCCCAATGCCAGGCCGGCCGGGTGCGGCCGCCAGCCGAGCGCAACGCCGATGACGCCCAGGATGAGTGACTGCAAAAAAACCACGGTCACGACTGCCGCCGATTTGCCGGCGATGATGCCCCACACCGGCAGCGCCGTCGCGCCCAGTCGCTTCAGTGCGCCGTAACGGCGATCGAAGGCGACCGCGATGGCCTGGCCGGTGAACGCGGTCGAAATGACTGCCAGCGCCATGATCGCCGGGACGAACGTGGCGGCGCGGTTGCCGCCGAACGATCCGAGCGGCAGCAGCGTCAATCCGATCAGCAGTGTGATCGGGATGAACATGGTCAGCAGCAGTTGTTCGCCGTTGCGCAGCAGCAGCTTGAGTTCCAGGCCGAATTGCGCGGCCAGCATCCCGGGCACCGCGGCCGGACGGGGATCTGGCCTGAAAGTGCCTGCAGGAAAACGGACCTCGGTCATATACGTCGCTCCTCAGCAGCGCTGCGCCCTGCATCGTCACCGGCGCGGCTCATGCTCGCAGCTCCCGGCCGGTCAGCTCCAAAAACACGTCTTCCAGGCTGCGCTGCTCCACCCGTAAATCGGTGGCCAGCACGTTGATCTGTGCGCACCAGGCGGTGACGGTGGCCAGCACCTGCGGCTCGACGGGCCCTTCCACCAGGTATTCGCCCGGCGTCGCCTCCGAAGCCTGGTAGTCCTCCGGCAGCGCCGACACCAGCAACGACAGATCGAGGCGCGGGGGAGCGCTGAACCGAAGTTGGCCTTTGGCGCCGCTGCGGGTCAGCTCTGCGGGCGTGCCGGACGCCACCGCCACGCCGTGGTCGATGATCACCAACCGGTCGGCAAGCTCTTCGGCTTCCTTGAGTTGGTGGGTGGTCAGCACGATGGTGACGCCGTCGCGGCGCAGCGCATCGATCAACTCCCACACCAGAATTCGGGCCTGCGCATCCATTCCCGCGGTGGGCTCGTCGAGGAAGACCAACTCCGGCCGTCCGACCAGGGCGCAGGCCAGCGCGAGTCGCTGTTGCTGCCCACCGGAGAGCCGCCGGTAGGTGGTGCGGGCCGCGTCGGTCAAACCCAGGGTGGCCAGCAGCCACTGTGGGTCCAGCGGATCGGCGGCGTAGGAGGCGACCAGGTTCAGCATCTCCCCGGCGCGGGCCGCCGGGTAGCCTCCGCCGCCCTGCAGCATCACGCCGATGCGTGGCCGCAGCCGCGCGTTGTCCGCGATCGGATCCAGGCCGAGCACTTCGACGGTGCCGGCGTCGGGACGGATGAACCCCTCGCACATCTCCACGGTCGTCGTCTTGCCCGCACCGTTGGGGCCGAGCAGCGCGAACACCTCAGCGGCGTGTACCTCGAGGTCGAGTTGGGAGACGGCAGTGGTCGAGCCGTACTGCTTGCACACCCCGCGCAGTCGCACGGGGGTATCGGAAGCGGGCCTCACGACGATTCAGCGTAAGCGCCCGGCAGCGGATCGGGCCGCGGGGTCTGCTCGTCGGGCAGCGGATCATGGTCCGCGGCGCCAAGAGCGGGATCGTTGTCGGGCAGCGGCCGCCACGGCAGACGGTCGTAGGTCACGGTGATCAGCAGGGCCACGATGAGGGTGCTGGCCAGGGTGGCGTCCACGATCTGGAACAGCGCGAACCGGTCACCGTTGGCGGTCGGGCCGAACACGCCGACCCCCATCGTCACGATGATCACCGCGACACGGAAGCCTGGCCGGGTGGCCCACGCCGCCAGCGGGATGATCGCCCACAGCAGATACCAGGGCTGCACCACCGGAAACAGCAGGACGCACCCACCGAGGGCGACCCCGAGTCCGCCGACCGGATGCAACCGGCCGCGCAGCACCGCGAGCAGCAGCCAGGACACCAGCACGGCGATGATCAACACGCCGATGCCACGGGTCAGCGACAACACGGCCGTGGTGTGATCGCCCAGGCCCAGCAGGATGCCCACTTGCCCGGTGCCCAGCGCGATCAGCGTCGGCGGCGACATCCAACTGCGCACCACGTTGGCGGTGCCCAAGGTGTAGATCCAGCCGAAACCCAGCCGGCTGGCCGATCCGACGGCCGCCATCACCGCCAGCGACAATCCCGCCATCAGCCCGCCGGTCAGGAAGAACGCCGTCAGGCCGCCGCCGTAGCGCTGAGCCAGCGCCATCGTGACGAAGCCCAGCGCCAGCAGCGACGGGAGCTTGATCTGCGAGGAGAGCACGATCAGAACGGACCCGGCCAGCAGCATTCCCAGCGGCGCCCAGTCCGCCCAGTGGCCCCGGGCCCGCGGCCATGGTCGCGGCCACAGCGGGCGGGTGGAGTCGACCCCGCGTAGGGCCAGCTCGGTGCCGGTGAGCATCAGCCCGAGCATCGGGGCCTCGTTGTGGATGCCCGCGACCAGATGCATGATCAGCAGCGGGTTGGCCGCCCCCAGCCACAGCGCGCTGACTTCGGCCACCCCGCAGCGGCGGGCCAGTCGCGGGGTGGCCCACACGATCAGGCCCACCCCGACCAGCACCACCAGCCGGTGGCAGAGCACCGCGGCGACGATGTTTTCGCCGGTCAGCGCCGAGATTCCGCGGCCGATCCACAAAAATAGCGGGCCGTAGGGTGCCGGGGTCTCGCGCCACAGGCTCGGCACCGACAGCGTGAAGACGTGGCCGAGGCCCAGGCCGGTCGCCGGGCCCACCCGGTACGGGTCGAGGCCGAGCCGGCAGATCTGGCTCTGCGCCAGGTAGGAGTAGACGTCCTTGCTGTACATCGGGGGCGCGATCAGCAGCGGCAGCACCCATAGCAGCAGCGTGCGGTCCAGGTCGCCGCGGGACATCTTCCGCTTGCCCAGCGCGAATCGGCCCAGCATCAACCAGGCCAGCGCCATCATCACCGCGCCGGTGGTGGTCATCGTCAGCGACACCGTCTGGATCCGCGACGGCAGGTTGAGCAGTCGGACCCCGAATGTCGGGTCCTGGACCACCGGCCGGGCCCCGGCCCCCAGTGCTCCGATCCCCATCAGCACCGTGCCGGATGCGCCGAACACCCGGGTTCGGCGAAGCGCGCGTTCCTCGGCGTCGTCCAGCGGCTGGCCCACTGCCAGTTCGTCGCCATGGAGGCTGGCGATCGACGAACTCAGCGAGTGGTGGCGGTCTGCCATCCGAGCAGCGTAACTGCCGCCGGCGCGCCGCCGAACTGCTCAGGGCCGACCAGCGCAGCCCCGGCAGAGGGTAGCCTTCCTAGACCAGTCCGCGGAATTGCGTCACACTGGTGTTGTGAAATTCCCGACCTCCGTTCACGGCGCCGATGGCGCCGCTGCCGCGGCGGCGCATGACGGGCAGACCCGAAGCGCTGTCGTGCGGCTGCTGCTGGAGTCCGGGTCTATCACCGCCGGACAGATCGGCGAGCAACTCGGGTTGTCCGCGGCCGGGGTACGACGCCACCTCGACGTCCTCATCGACACTGGTGAGGCCGAGACGGCTCCCGCCGCTCCGTGGCAGCAGGCCGGACGGGGACGCCCGCCCAAGCGTTACCGGTTGACCGCGACCGGTCGCGCGAAGTTGGAGCACAGTTACGACGACCTGGCCTCCGCGGCGATGCGTCAACTGCGCGAGATCGGCGGGGACGAGGCGGTCCGCACTTTCGCCCGGCAGCGCATCGACACGATCCTGTCCGGTGTCGAAGCGGCCGATTCGGACGCCGACGAAGAGATCGCGGCCACCGCCGAGCGCATCGCCGGGGCGTTGTCGAAAGCCGGTTACGTCGCGACCACCACTCAGGTGGGCGGTCCGATCCACGGTGTGCAGATCTGTCAGCACCACTGTCCGGTGTCGCACGTCGCCGAGGAATTCCCGGAATTGTGCGAAACCGAGCGGCAGGCGATGGCGGAGGTGCTCGGGACGCATGTGCAGCGGCTGGCGACCATCGTCAACGGCGACTGCGCCTGCACCACGCATGTTCCGCTCGCCGCCGCCGAGAAGCCGCTAACCCTTCGACGCCCAGCCCGCGCCGGAGCCACTACGAGCACCAAAGGAGTGTCGCTATGACTCTCACCCCGGAGGCCGCCAAGACGGCTGTACCCGCCCAGACGCTCACCCAGGAGGAGACGATCGCCTCGCTGGGCCGCTACGGCTACGGCTGGTCGGACTCCGACGTCGCCGGGGCCAGTGCACAGCGGGGTCTTTCTGAGGCGGTGGTGCGCGACATCTCGGCGAAGAAGAGCGAGCCGGCATGGATGTTGGAGCATCGACTGAAGGCGCTGCGCATTTTCGAGCGCAAGCCGATGCCGAACTGGGGCTCGAACCTCGACGGCATCGACTTCGACAACATCAAGTACTTTGTGCGCTCCACCGAGAAGCAAGCCGCGAGCTGGGATGATTTGCCAGCGGATATTAGAAATACGTATGACCGACTCGGAATTCCGGAAGCGGAAAAGCAAAGATTGGTTTCTGGCGTAGCGGCTCAGTACGAAAGTGAAGTTGTTTACCACCAAATCAGAGAGGACTTAGAGGATCAAGGAGTCATATTCTTAGATACTGATTCCGGTTTACGAGAACAGGCTGACTTATTTAAAGAGTACTTCGGAAGTGTAATTCCAGCGGGCGATAATAAGTTTTCTGCCTTGAATACGGCCGTCTGGAGTGGGGGTTGCCTAACCGCAGACGCGCGTATCAACGTTAAGGGTAAAGGTTTGGTCAGCATCGCTGACATCCAGCCGGGCGATGAAGTGTTCGGCGCGAATGTTGGTCGTGAACTTGAGCGAGGCAAGGTGCTGGCCAAAGTTGCCAGCGGTACCAAGCCTGTCTACGAGATGCATGTCGCCGGTCGGACCCTGGAAGCGACCGGTAACCATCAATTCTTGGTGGCGCGACGAGTCCAGGACGGTAAGCGCACGCGCTGGACCGCCGTGTGGGCGCCGCTTGACGAGATTGAACCCGGAGAGCCGATTGCGATCGCGCGTGGTTTGCCCGACGACGGCGGAACCATCTTCTTCGCGGAGCCGGAGCCGTACATCAAGAACCACTCGCGGCAGAGCCTTTCTTTTCCGTACAAGAGTGAACCCGAGTTGTTATGGCTCCTCGGTCTATGGCTGGGTGACGGGCACACAGCGGCCCCGCACAAGCACACGCGGCAAGTCTCGTTCTCGGTGCCACGAGAGGATCCCGTATACGAGGAAGCCATCCGTGTAATCACTAACTTGTTCGGCGCACATGTCACTCCGGTGAAATGCGGCTTCATCGTGAGTTCAAAGGCGTTCGGAACTTGGCTGGAGGAGCTTGGATTCTCGGCACACGCGAAAACCAAACGACTTCCCACGTGGGTACACACCCTGCCGCAGGAGCATCAACTAGCGCTCCTTGGCGGGCTGTTTGATGCCGATGGTTGGACCGAAAATAATGGCGCCACAATGTCAATCGAGCTCGCGAATCGCGAGCTGCTCGAAGATACGAAGCACCTCGCAATCGGGTGCGGCCTGTACTCAGACGGCAAGATTTTCGAGCGGACGCGTACTGCGACTTTTCGTGATGGTCGTACTGTCGAGAGCACCAATTGGCGGCTTCGTATCCATGGCAGCCTCGACCGGGTCGGCACGCGTAACCCGAACAAGCGCGGCAAGCCCGTGAGCAAGGGCCGTGGAAAGCGATATGTCGCAGCCACCGGACTTAACTTTTCGTCACTCGCTACCGAGACGGTCGGCTTCGCCATATTGCAGAGCAAGACATCCATAGGGGAGAAGCCAACCTACGATATTCAAGTCGTAGGACTTGAAAACTTCGTTGCTAATGGCATCGTCGCGCACAACAGCTTCATCTACGTCCCGCCCGGCGTGCACGTCGACATCCCGCTGCAGGCCTATTTCCGGATCAACACCGAGAACATGGGCCAATTCGAGCGGACGCTGATCATCGTCGACGAGAACGCTTACGTGCACTATGTCGAGGGCTGCACCGCGCCGATCTACAAGAGCGACTCGTTGCACTCGGCGGTGGTCGAGATCATCGTGAAACCCGGTGGCCGTTGCCGTTACACGACCATCCAGAACTGGTCGAACAACGTCTACAACCTGGTCACCAAGCGGGCCCGGGCCGAGGCGGGCGCCACGATGGAATGGGTCGACGGCAACATCGGGTCCAAGGTCACCATGAAATACCCGGCGGTGTGGATGACCGGCGAGCACGCCAGGGGCGAGGTGCTGTCGGTCGCGTTCGCCGGCGAGGGCCAGCACCAGGACACCGGCGCCAAGATGCTGCACCTGGCGCCCAACACCTCGAGCAACATCGTGTCCAAGTCGGTGGCGCGCGGTGGTGGTCGCGCCTCGTACCGCGGCCTGGTCCAGGTCAACAAGGGCGCACACGGATCGCGGTCCAGCGTGAAATGCGATGCGCTGCTGGTGGATACGATCAGCCGTAGCGACACCTACCCGTATGTCGACATTCGCGAGGACGACGTGACGATGGGCCACGAGGCCACCGTGTCCAAGGTCAGCGCGGACCAACTGTTCTATCTGATGAGCCGCGGCCTGACCGAGGACGAGGCGATGGCGATGGTGGTGCGCGGCTTCGTCGAGCCGATCGCCAAAGAGCTGCCGATGGAGTACGCCCTGGAGCTCAACCGGCTGATCGAGCTGCAGATGGAGGGCTCCGTCGGATGACGGCCCAGAAGGCAGCTGTGGAGGGTTCCTCGTTGACCGGATTGACCAAGGGAGAGGTGTTCTCCTCGTTCGACGTCAACGCATTCGAGGTGCCCGGCGGTCGCGACGAGATCTGGCGATTCACCCCGCTGCGCCGGCTGCGTGGTCTGCACGACGGCTCAGCGACGGCCACCGGGAGTGCGACGGTCACCGTCAGCGAACGGCCAGATGTGCGGGTGGAGACAGTACGTCGCGGCGACGAGCGACTCGGGCAGGGTGGTGTCCCGGCGGACCGCGTTGCCGCGCAAGCCTTTTCTTCGTTCAATGCCGCGACCGTCGTCACCGTTGCGCGTGACACCCAGACCGCCGAGCCGGTGGAGATCGCGATCGAAGGACCCGGTGAAGGCGCGGTGGCCTACGGGCACCTGCAGGTGCGGGTCGAGGAGCTCGCCGAAGCGGTCGTCGTCGTCGACCATCGTGGCAGCGGAACCTATGCCGACAACCTGGAACTCGTCGTCGGCGACGCCGCCCGGCTCACGGTGGTGTGGATAGCCGACTGGGCCGACGACACGGTACACGTCAGCGCCCACCACGCCCGGCTGGGCAAGGACGCGGTCTTGCGTCATGTCGCGATCACGCTCGGCGGCGACGTGGCGCGAATGTCGGCCACGGTGCGCTTCGACGCACCCGGCGGCGACGCCGAATTGCTCGGCCTGTATTTCGCCGACGACGGCCAGCACCTCGAGTCGCGGTTGCTGATCGACCACGCTCAACCGGACTGCAAATCCAACGTGCTGTACAAGGGTGCGCTGCAAGGGGATCCGGATTCGAACCGCCCGGACGCCCACACGGTCTGGGTCGGCGACGTGTTGATCCGGGCCGCGGCCACCGGCACCAACACCTTCGAAGTCAACCGAAATCTGGTGCTCACCGACGGCGCACGCGCCGACTCGGTGCCCAACCTGGAGATCGAGACCGGTGAAATCGTCGGCGCCGGACACGCCAGTGCCACCGGACGATTCGACGACGAGCAACTTTTTTACCTGCGTGCCCGCGGCATCCCCGAAGAGCAGGCCCGCCGACTGGTGGTGCGTGGTTTCTTCAACGAGATCATCGCCAAGATCGCGGTACCCGGCATACGGGAACGCTTGACCACAGCTATCAAACACGAACTGGCCATCACGGAATCGAGAATTACCGCCTCATGACAACTTTGGAAATCAACGACCTCCACGTCAGCGTCGAGGACCTTTCCGGTGGCGACGACATCGCCATTCTCAACGGGGTCGACCTGACGGTGCGCTCCGGCGAAACGCACGCGGTGATGGGGCCCAACGGGTCTGGCAAGTCCACCTTGTCCTACGCCATCGCCGGACACCCGAAGTACCGTGTCACGTCAGGCTCGATCACCCTTGACGGACAGAACGTGCTGGACATGAGCATCGACGAGCGCGCCCGCGCCGGCTTGTTCCTGGCCATGCAGTACCCGATCGAGGTGCCCGGCGTGTCGATGTCGAACTTCCTGCGTTCTGCTGCGACCGCGGTCCGCGGCGAGGCGCCAAAGCTGCGGCACTGGGTCAAAGAAGTCAAGGCGGCGATGGCTGACCTGGACATCGACTCGGCGTTCGGCGAACGCAGTGTCAACGAAGGCTTTTCCGGTGGCGAGAAGAAACGCCACGAAATCCTGCAACTCGGATTGCTCAAGCCCAAGATCGCGATTCTCGACGAAACCGACTCCGGGCTGGATGTCGACGCGCTGCGGGTGGTCAGCGAGGGCGTCAACCGGTACGCCGAAGCCGAGCACAGCGGCATTCTGCTGATCACGCACTACACCCGGATCCTGCGGTACATCCGCCCGCAGTTCGTGCATGTCTTCGTCGGCGGCCGGATCATCGAGTCCGGCGGCCCGGAGCTGGCCGACGAACTCGAAGAAAATGGGTACGAGCGCTTCGCCCAGACGGTCTGACATGACGGTCTCGGCCACTCGTCCCGCGCCGTTCGATGTCGCGGCGGTCCGGGCCGACTTCCCGATCCTGAGCCGCGTCATGCGCGGCGGAAATCAGCTGGCCTACCTGGATTCCGGCGCGACGTCGCAGCGCCCGATCCAGGTGCTCGACGCTGAACGGGAGTTCCTGCTGACCTCGAACGGCGCGGTGCACCGCGGGGCGCACCAGCTGATGGAGGAGGCCACCGACGCCTACGAGCAGGGTCGCGCCGACATCGCCGCATTCGTCGGCGCCGACGCACCGGAGTTGGTGTTCACCAAGAACGCCACCGAATCGCTCAACCTGGTGGCCTATGTGCTGGGGGACAACCGCTTCGAGAAGGCGGTCGGGCCGGGTGACGTCATCGTCACCACCGAGCTGGAGCATCACGCCAACCTCGTCCCGTGGCAGGAGCTGGCCCGGCGGACCGGCGCCACGCTGCGCTGGTACTCGGTTGTGTCCGACGGACCCGACGCAGGACGCATAGACCTGGACTCGCTGCAACTCGACAACAGCGTCAAAGTCGTTACCTTCAGTCATCATTCGAACGTGACCGGTGCGGTAGCCCCGGTTGCCGAACTGGTTTCCCGGGCCGAGGCGGTCGGTGCGTTGACCGTCTTGGACGCCTGCCAGTCGGTGCCGCACCAGCCGGTCGACTGCCATGCCCTCGGCGTTGATTTCGCCGCATTCTCCGGCCATAAGATGCTGGGCCCCAACGGAATCGGTGTGCTCTACGGCCGCGCCGAGTTGCTCAACGCGATGCCGCCCTTCCTCACCGGCGGCTCGATGATCGACACGGTGTCGATGGCGGCCAGCACCTTTGCCGCGCCGCCGCAGCGCTTCGAAGCCGGCACACCGATGACGTCCCAGGTCGTCGGGCTGGCCGCGGCGACCCGCTATCTCGGTGCTCTCGGGATGGACGCCGTCGAAGCTCACGAGCGCGAATTGGTGGCCGCCGCGATCGACGGGCTGGCGGGAATAGACCAAGTGCGGATAATCGGGCCCGCGTCGATGGAAAACCGCGGCTCACCGGTCTCGTTCGTCGTCGACGGTGTACATGCTCACGACGTGGGCCAGGTGCTCGACGACGACGGTGTCGCGATCAGGGTCGGACACCACTGCACGATGCCGCTGCACCGCAGATTCGATCTGGCGGCGACCGCGCGTGCATCGTTCGCGGTGTACAACACCCTTGACGAGGTCGACCGATTGGTCGCCGGTGTGCGTCGCTCCATCGACTTCTTCGGAAGGGTGTGAGCCGACGTGCGTCTCGAGCAGATGTATCAGGAAGTGATCCTCGATCACTACAAGCATCCGCAGCACCGTGGGCTGCGCGAGCCGTTCGGCGCGGAGGTCTACCACAAGAATCCGACCTGCGGCGACGAGATCACCCTGCGGGTGGCGCTGTCGGCCGACGGGGAGACGGTCGCCGACGTGTCCTACGACGGGCAGGGCTGTTCGATCAGCCAGGCCGCCACCTCGGTGCTCACCGAGCAGGTGATCGGCCAGAGCGTCGGGCAGGCGTTGAAGACCGTCACCGCATTCAGCGAGATGGTGTCGTCACGCGGAAACATCGACGGTGACGAGGACGTGCTGGGCGACGGGGTGGCATTTGCCGGCGTCGCGAAATATCCGGCCCGGGTGAAGTGCGCACTGCTGGGTTGGATGGCGTTCAAGGACGCGCTGGCCCAAGCTTCGAACGACGTCGAGGAGGTCAAAGGATGAGCGAAACCGCTGCACCGGACAACGAGTTGCTGGCTGACATCGAAGAGGCGATGCGCGATGTCGTCGACCCCGAGTTGGGCATCAACGTCGTCGACCTGGGATTGGTCTACGGCGTCAATCTCGAAGAAGCGGAGGAGGGTACCGTCGCCGTGGTCGACATGACGCTCACCTCGCCGGCCTGCCCGCTGACCGATGTCATCGAAGACCAGTCCCGCAACGCGCTGATCGGCCCCGGTCTGGTCGACGAGTTGCGGATCAACTGGGTGTGGAATCCGCCATGGGGCCCAGACAAGATCACCGACGACGGCCGCGATCAGCTCCGCGCGCTGGGCTTCACCGTCTGACTTTCGGCTTGACCGAACGGCCGGCCCGGAGCAGTTGACGTGGGGTTTCCAGGCCATGTGAGATCGGTGGTTTGCCGGGTCGGGACGTTTCTGTCCCGCTCGGTGTTGACCAGCGCAGGATGTGAATCCGACCGGCCTTGGTTAGCATCGTGGATGTGACGCGACCTGATACAGCTCATGGCATCACACCGCGGGCAACCACAGTGGCCCCGCACGTCGTCGTAATGTTCGGTGCCACGGGGGATCTGGCGCAACGCAAGCTACTACCCGGCCTGCTTCACCTGTCCTGCTCGAATCTGGCGCCCGAGATCAGGGTCATCGGAACGTCCCTCGACGACCTGGACAGCGACAGTTTCCGCAAGCTGGCGCACAAAGCTTGCAAAGAGTTCGCTCACCACGAGGTTTCCGGCGACCTGTTCGACCAATTCATCGCCAATTTGACTTTTGTCTCGCAGCACGGCGGTGCCGAAGCCCTCGCCGGTGCGGTCGCCGAGCAGACCGAGGCCCTCGGCGGTGAAGCCCGCCTACTGCATTACCTGAGCGTGCCACCTACAGCGGTGATGCCGGTGATGGACACCCTGCACAAGGCGGACCTGGTGGAGGGCTCTCGGGTCGTGATGGAGAAGCCCTTCGGCGTCGATCTGAAAAGTGCACGGGAACTCAACCGGGTGATCCACGAGCGATTCGCCGAAGAGCAGATCTTTCGGATCGACCATTTCCTGGGCAAGGAAGCCGCCCAGAACATTCTTGCGTTTCGGTTTGCCAACGGGCTGTTCGAGCCGATTTGGAACCGTCAGTTCATCGACCACGTCCAGATCGACGTTCCCGAGCGGCTCACCGTCGAAAACCGCGCCCAGTTCTACGAATCGGTCGGCGCGTTCAAGGACATGGTGGTCACCCACCTGTTCCAGATCCTGGCCTTCGTCGCGATGGAACCGCCGACTGAGTTGGCGCCGGAAGCGATCAGCAGCGAGAAGAACAAGGTGTTCCGCTCGATGCGACTGCTCGACACCAACCACGTGGTGCGCGGCCAGTACCGCGGTTACCGCGACATGCCCGGCGTGTCTGCCGAATCGGACACCGAGACGTTCATCGCGCTCAAATGCGAGATCGACAACTGGCGCTGGGCGGGTGTCCCGTTCTTCCTGCGCACCGGCAAAGGCCTGGCCGAGGGACAACGCATCATCTCGATCGCATTCCACGAGCCGCCGCGCAGCATGTTTCCTCCCGGATCCGGTGTGGGTTCGAAGGGTCCGGACCACCTCACCTTTGACCTTGCCGATGTGTCCAAGATGTCGCTGTCGTTCTACGGCAAGCGCCCCGGGCCCGGCATGAAGCTGGACAAGCTCAGTCTGCAGTTCACTATGGAAGAGACCGGCCACGCGGGTGAGGTCCTCGAGGCCTACGAGCGACTGATTCTGGACGCGATGCGCGGTGACCACACGCTGTACAACACCGCAGAAGGCATCGAGCGACTGTGGGAGGTCTCAGCGCCCCTACTCGAGGACCCGCCGCCGGTACGCAGCTACGACATCGATTCGTGGGGTCCCAACGCCGTGCATCCGCTGATCGCCCCGCGGGCCTGGCGGTTGCCATTCGAACGCGCTTGGCGCGGTAAGCAATAACGGCGGTTCAGCGCCGCGGGGGATCGCTGTTGTCGTGCGACGGTGTCGTGTGCGGCGGGGTCCGCGCGCCGTCGAATGGCATAGTGGAAACACATGAGTGTGACCGGTCCGGCAGCCCCTCCCGAACGGGAGCGATCGCTACGACCCAGTGAACTGGCCCACGCGTCGGTGATGGGCGCACTGAGTGCGGCGATTGCGATCATCGCGGTCGTCGTCCCGCTGGGAGGTTGGCTGGGCCTGTTGGGCACCGTGCCGATCGGGCTACTGGCGTATCGTGACCGTCTCCGGGTGCCGATCACCGCGGCGGTCGCCGCGGGTGTGATCGGCTTCTTGGTCGCCGGCTTCAGTGGTTTCCTGACGGTCGCGTTGTTCTCCTACGTCGGCGGGCTGGCCGGAATGGTCAAACGCCGCGAGCGCGGCACGCCAACCGTGCTCGTCCTCTCCGGTGCCGCCGGTGTCGTCCTCGGCCTCGCTGGGGTCTTGGCGTTGACGGTGCTGACCGGGGTTCGTCAGCTGGTGTTCCGGGTGATCACCGCCACCGGGGACGGAATCGTGGCGCTGATCAAGCCGGTACCGCACCTGGAGCCGACCGCGCACGAAGTCAAGCGGTTCTTCGCCGAGGCGCTCGATCACTGGCAGTTGCTCGTCCTGGGATACGCCGTCGTCACCATCATGGGCGCGTCGGTGATCGGTTGGTGGGCGTTGTCGCGGGTGCTGGCGCGACTGGGCGGCATTCCCGATGTGCACAAACTCGACGCGCTGAACGAAAGCGGGCCGATCGGGCCGGTGCCGGTGCGTCTGCACGAGGTGCGCTACCGCTATCCGAACGCCGAGCACGACGCACTGCCCGCGGTCAGCCTCGACGTGCGCGAAGGCGAATACGTCGCCGTCACCGGATCCAACGGCTCAGGGAAAACCACGCTGACGCTGATCTTGACCGGGCGCGAACCGACGTCGGGCAGAGTCGAACGCCCCGGCGCGGTGGGGCTGGGCAAGATTGGTGGCACCGCGATCGTGATGCAGCATTCGGAAAGCCAGGTGCTGGGCACGCGGGTCGCCGACGACGTGGTCTGGGGGTTGCCGCCGGGCAAGCACACCGACGTCGGGCGGTTACTGGCCGAGGTGGGACTCGACGGCCTGGCCGAACGCGACACCGGTGGCTTGTCCGGCGGTGAACTGCAGCGACTGTCGGTGGCCGGCGCGCTGGCCCGGGAACCGGCGTTGATCATCGCCGACGAGGTCACCGCGATGGTCGACCAGCAGGGCCGGGACGCACTGCTCGGTGTGCTGTCCGGTCTCAACGAGCGACACCGCACGACGCTGGTGTACATCACCCACTACACCCGGGAGGCCGAGGCCGCCGAACGCACCATCGACCTGAGCGCGTCGCTGGACAACACCGCGATGGTCGAGACCGCGGCCGCGCCGGTGTCGACGCTCGCGGTGGGCCACGAATCCCGCGCGCCGATGCTCGAATTGGAGGGCGTCGGCCACGAATACGCCGCCGGCACCCCGTGGGCGAAAATCGCGCTACGCGATATCAGCTTCGCGGTGCACGAGGGCGACGGGCTGCTGATCCATGGCGACAACGGCTCCGGAAAGTCGACGTTGGGATGGATCATGGCCGGGTTGACCACGCCGACGGCAGGCTCGTGTCGGCTGGACGGTCGTCCGGTCGATGAGCAGGTCGGCGCGGTCGCGATCAAGTTCCAGGCGGCCCGGCTGCAGTTGATGCGTCCCCGCGTGGACCTGGAAGTTGCCTCGTCGGCCGGGTTTTCGCCGGACGATCAGGACCGGGTGATCGAGGCGCTGGGCGTCGTCGGCCTGGACGCCGCAGTGGCGAAGCGGCGCATCGACCAACTCAGCGGCGGCCAGATGCGCCGGGTGGTGCTGGCCGGCTTGCTGGCGCGTTCGCCGCGGGCGTTGATCCTCGACGAGCCGCTGGCGGGGCTGGACGCCGCCAGCCAGCGCCGTCTGCTGCGGCTGCTCGCCGATCGGCGCCGGGAGACCGGCATGACCGTGGTGGTCATTTCGCACGACTTCGGCGGGATGCAGGAGCTGTGCCCGCGCACGCTGCATGTGCGTGCCGGCGCGCTGCAATCGACGTCGACCGCGCGCGAGGAGATGTCGTGACCGCGAGTTCCCCGGCCCGCCGCCCGCCACGTCCCGTCGTGCTGCTGCGTCCGGTGCCCGGCACCTCTGCCATCCACGAGCTGTGGGCCGGCACCAAACTGGTTGCGGTGTTTGCTTTTTCGGTGTTGTTGACGGTCTACCCGGGATGGGTGGCACTCGCACTGACGGCCGCGGTGGCGCTGACCGCGGCGCGCCTGGCCCATATTCCGCGCGGTGTGTTGCCGACGGTGCCGCGCGGGCTGTGGATCGTGGTGGCGATCGGCGGTGTCGTCACGTCGTTGGCCGGGGGTGCTCCCGTGATCCACCTTGGCGGGGTCGCGTTCGGTTTCGGCGGTGTGCTGGACTTCCTGCGCCTGACCGTGCTGTCGCTCGTGTTACTCGGCCTCGGAGCGATGGTGTCGTGGACTACCAACGTGGCCGAAATCGCCCCTGCGCTGGCCACTTTGGGTCGACCGCTGCGACCGTTACGGATCCCGGTCGACGACTGGTCGGTCGCGTTGGCGCTCGCTTTGCGGGCCTTCCCGATGCTGATCGCCGAATTCCGGGTGCTCGAAGCCGCTCGCCGGCTGCGGCCCAGACAGACGCCGCGGACCCGTTGGGCGCGTGTCCGGCGATCGGCAGGAGAGCTGCTCGATCTGGTTGTCGCGGTCGTCACCGTGACGCTGCGGCGCGCGGACGAGATGGGCGACGCGATCACCGCTCGCGGCGGCGCCGGTCAGATCTCGGCCAGCCCGTCGCGGCCGAAGCCGGCTGACTGGATGGCTCTGCTGATCGTCGCGATGGTGTGCGTGGTCGCCGTGGCGGTGAAGATCAACGTCCGTTAGCCCCCGTAGTGCCGAAAGTGGGGCAGGTGCGGAATCGGGAACGGGAAGTGGAAGTGGTGATGCGGGCGACCCATCGGTGGACATGGTTCCAGGTCGATGGTCGCAGCGTGTAGCACCCCGCCGTCCTTGGTTCCCAGCGCCGCCATGCACTTACCGTTCTGGATCGCTTGCGCGTTGGTGAGCGCGTTCTTGTTGTACGTGGTCGTGTCGGTGACGTTCACCGTGGCGCGGGTGGGTTTGCCGGCGGGATCGATGCTGTCGACGGTGATTGCGTTGCCGGCCACCGAGTCGACGATGCCGAAGACTGCAGGATTTTCACCTGGCCCTGCGGGCGGGGGTGGAGGGCACTTGCCGCCTTCGGACGGGCTGATCGTCACGCCCGAAGCGGTGACCGGTCCACCCGGCGGACCGGACGGCGCGGCGGCCTCGACATCGACGCAGCTGCCCTTGGTGACGTCGCTCAACGTGGCCGGCTCGAGCTCGGTGACCATTGTCGTCGGGGCGAAGTCCACCGTTGCCGCGGTCCGATCTCGCTGAGTCAGCTCGATGGTGTTGCCAGACACCGACCTGACCAAGCCCTCGACCTCGTCATGACCCATCGGCGGTACCGGTGGCGGCGGCGGCTTGGGCGGAGAAGTCGTCGGGCTCGCCGATGTGCTGGGTGGGGCCGCGTGGTCGTTGTGCGAATTTCCGCAGGCGGCCAGTGACGCGGCGGTGGCACCGGCGACCGCGAGGACCGTGAGTCGAGTCACGCTATATCGATGGGTGTTGACTGGCACTAGGTATCTCCGATCGAGGCGATGCATTCTGGGTGTACCCACTGCACGGCTGAATAGGACATTATGAGCTCAGTTCCTGCAGCGGCCTCGTGGACATGCCAGCCGAATTAGTCTGGTAGCCATGTTCTGGCTGTGCAGAACCTGCGGTGTCGAGCACCGCGCCGCCGCGGACGTGTGCGCGATCTGCGCCGACGAACGACAGTGGGTACCGTCCGACGGTCAGTTGTGGGCGACACTCGACCAATTGGTCGCCGAAGGGATGCAATCGCGGGTCTGGGTCGTCGAGGACGGGCTCGTGGCGGTTGGCAGTTCGCCCACGTTGGGAATCGGGCAGCTGGGCAAGCTGGTGTGCTCCGGCGCGGGCAACGTGTTGTGGGATCCGCCGGGTTTCGTCGACGACGACGCAGTGGCGGCCATCGCCGAGCGCGGACCGGTCATCGCGATCGTCACCAGCCACCCGCACATGTTCGGCGCGCAGGTCGAATGGAGCCGCCGCTTGGGGGGAGTCCCGGTGTACGTCAATGCCGCGGACGCCGACTGGGTGATGCGGCCCGACCCGGCGATCCGGCAGTGGGCCGACACCTTGGTGCTGACGCCGTCGCTGACGGTTCACCGGGTGGGTGGGCATTTCCCGGGCAGCGCGGTCGCCTGCTGGGCCGACGGCGCGGAGGGGCGCGGCGTGCTGCTGGCCGGTGACACGATCTTTCCCAACCCGGACCGCCGGACCGTCGGATTCTTGCGCAGTTACCCCAACCGGCTGCCGCTATCGGCCGCGGTGGTGCTGCGGATGGCCGGCACGCTGGCGGCGCTGCGTTTCGACAGGATCTACGGGCTTTTCACCAACGCCATCGCCACCGACGGACACGGCGTCGTCCAGCGATCGGCCGCGCGGCACGCTGCCTGGGTCCGCGGCGACTACGACCACCTGACCTGATCGTGGGAACACGGCGGCAGGGCGCAGCGTTGAGCACGTCGTGACTATCCAAGAACTCACCGCCTCGCAGTTCAACGACACGATCAACGGCAACGACATCGTGCTCGTCGACTTCTGGGCGTCCTGGTGCGGTCCGTGCCGCCAGTTCGCGCCGACGTTCGCCGCATCCGCCGAGAAACACCCCGATGTCGTGCACGCCAAGGTGGACACCGAGGCCGAGCAGGAGCTTGCCGCGGCCGCGCAGATCCGGTCTATTCCCACGCTGATGGCCTTCAAGCAGGGCAAGCTGATCTTCAACCAGGCCGGCGCCCTGCCGCCGGCCGCGCTGGAGAACCTGGTTCAGCAAGTGAAGGACTTCGACGTCGACGCCGCGCAAGAGTCCGACAAGCCCTGAGCTGACGTCGCGTCGCCAGAGGTTACCGTTCTCCGGTGAGCATGATCCTTGTTGAACACCCACGTCCGCACGTGGCATTGGTCACCCTGAACCGGCCCGAGCGGATGAACTCCATGGCGTTCGACGTCATGGTGCCGCTCAAGGCGGCACTGGAGACCATCACCTACGACAACTCGGTGCGCGTCGTTGTGCTGACCGGGGCCGGCAACGGCTTCTCCTCGGGTGCCGACCACAAATCCGCCGGTGATGTGCCACACGTCGCGGGGCTGACCCGGCCGACGTACGCGCTGCGGTCCATGCAGATTCTCGACGATGTGATCCTGGCGCTGCGACGCATGCACCAGCCGGTGATCGCCGCGGTAAACGGTGCCGCGATCGGCGGCGGGCTCTGCCTGGCGCTGGCCGCCGACATTCGCGTCGCCGGCTATGGCGCGTATTTCCGCGCCGCCGGCATCAACAACGGGCTGACTGCCAGCGAACTGGGCTTGAGCTACCTGTTGCCGCGGGCGATCGGCTCGTCGCGGGCCTTCGAGATCATGCTGACCGGGCGCGACGTCGACGCCGAGGAGGCCGAACGCATCGGCCTGGTGTCCCGGCAGGTGCCCGACGACCGGCTGCTGGAGACATGTTTCGACATGGCCGAACGCATCGCCGCGTTCTCCCGGCCCGGCGTCGAGTTGACCAAGCGCACGCTATGGAGTGGACTGGACGCCGCCAGCCTGGAGGGGCACATGCAGGCCGAAGGCTTGGGACAGCTCTTCGTCCGTCTGCTCACCGGCAACTTCGAAGAAGCGGTTGCCGCGCGTGCCGAGAAGCGCCCGCCGGTTTTCACCGATGACAAGTAATAGATCCGCGCAAGGAGACTGACCGTGATCACGGCTACGGACCTCGAGGTCCGCGCAGGTGCGCGCACTCTCTTGTATGCCGACGGGCCGGCACTGCGGATCCAGCCCGGCGATCGGATCGGGCTGGTGGGCCGCAACGGCGCGGGCAAGACCACCACGCTGCGCATCCTCGCTGGGGAGGGGGAGCCGTACGCGGGTGCCGTGACACGCACCGGCGAGATCGGTTACCTGCCGCAGGATCCCAAAGAGGGTGACCTCGAGGTGCTGGCCCGCGACCGGGTGCTGTCGGCGCGCGGTCTGGACACCTTGCTCACCGACCTGGAGAAGCAGCAGGCGCTGATGGCCGAGGTCGCCGACGACGACGTGCGCGATCGTGCGATCCGCCGCTACGGCCAACTCGAGGAACGCTTCGCCGCGCTCGGCGGCTACGGCGCCGAAAGCGAAGCGGGCCGCATCTGCGCGAGCCTCGGGTTGCCGGACCGGGTGCTGACCCAGCAGCTGCGCACGCTGTCCGGCGGCCAGCGCCGTCGGGTTGAACTGGCGCGAATCCTGTTCGCCGCATCCGATACCGGTGCAGGGTCTGCCACGACGCTGCTGCTCGACGAGCCGACCAACCACCTCGACGCCGACTCGGTCGGTTGGCTGCGGGATTTCCTGCGCAACCACACCGGCGGGCTGGTGGTCATCAGCCACAACGTCGACCTGCTGGCCGACGTGGTGAACCGGGTCTGGTTCCTCGACGCGGTCCGCGGTGAAGCCGACGTCTACAACATGAGCTGGCAGAAGTACCTCGACGCGCGCGCCACCGACGAGCAGCGGCGCCGTCGCGAGCGCGCCAACGCTGAGCGCAAGGCCACCGCCCTGCGGGCCCAAGCCGCGAAGATGGGCGCCAAAGCGACCAAAGCCGTTGCAGCGCAGAACATGCTGCGCCGGGCCGATCGGATGATGGCCGCACTCGACGACGAGCGGGTGGCCGACAAAGTGGCTCGGATCAAGTTCCCCAGCCCCTCGGCGTGCGGGCGCACACCGCTGACCGCATCCGGGCTGACGAAGAACTACGGCTCGCTGGAGATTTTCACCGGCGTCGATCTGGCGATCGACCGGGGTTCTCGGGTGGTGGTGCTCGGCCTCAACGGTGCCGGCAAGACGACGCTGTTGCGGTTGCTGGCTGGCGTCGAACAAGCCGATGCCGGGTCGATCGAGCCCGGGCATGGTCTGAAAATCGGCTATTTCGCGCAGGAGCACGACACCCTCGACGACGGCGCCAGCGTATGGGAGAACATTCGGCACGCCGCGCCTGACTCCGGTGAGCAAGACCTGCGTGGCCTGCTCGGTGCGTTCATGTTCACCGGGGCCCAACTCGACCAACCGGCCGGCACGCTGTCCGGCGGCGAGAAGACCCGGTTGGCGCTCGCCGGGCTGGTGGCCTCGACGGCCAACGTGTTGCTGCTCGACGAGCCGACCAACAACCTCGACCCGGCGTCGCGCGAGCAGGTCCTTGATGCCCTGCGTAGCTACGCCGGAGCCGTTGTCCTGGTTACCCACGATCCGGGTGCCGCCGAAGCGCTCGATCCGCAACGCGTCGTCCTGTTGCCGGATGGAACCGAGGATCATTGGTCCGACGAATACCGCGATCTCATCGAGCTGGCCTGATCGGCGCGGCGTAATTTTCGCGCCGTAGCACAGGATTTGGCCAATCCGCCCCGTGGGCTCACCCAGGTTCTTACGCTGTGTTCCAGGGGCTCGACGTTCAAGCGGGGAGGGGCCGATGAGAAAATCGATGAAGCCGCGGGATCAGGTTCTGCGTGAGTTGCGCAGCGCCTATGAGGGCGGCGCCAGCATCCGCACTCTGGTCACCTCCACCGGCAGGTCGTACGGATCGATCCACAGCATGCTGCGCGAGTCCGGCGCCACGATGCGCAGCCGCGGCGGGCCCAACCGCCGCACCCGGGCGCATAGTTCGGCGGCGAGCTAGCTCTGCCGGACCGATCCCTCGACGAGATCGAGGACCGCGGTGAGCAATTGGGTGTCTTCACCGGAGGCCACCTTGGCCACCAAACCGTCGAGAACCAGATCCAGATAGCACTGCAACACGTCACTGGGGATGTCGTCGCGTACCCGGCCGGCCAGCTTCTGCCGGCGAAGGCGCTCGATCGTCGCCGCCGTCAGCTCCTCTGACCGCTTCGTCCACTCCTTGTTGAACGCGGGATCGTGGCGCAGCTTGCGGGCGATCTCCAATCGTGTGGCCAGCCAGTCGAACTGGTCCGGCGCGGCCAGCATGTCGCGCATCACCTGCACCAGGCCCGCACGCGAGGCAACATCGGCCATCCGCTCGGCGTCCTCGTGCGCCAACTCGAAGAACAGTGTGTCCTTGTCGCGGAAGTGATGGAAGATCGCACCACGCGACAGGCCGATCGCCTGCTCGAGACGCCGCACCGTGGCGCCGTCGTAGCCGAACTCGGCGAAGCAGCGGCGGGCGCCGTCAAGGATCTGACGGCGCCGGGCCGCCAGATGATCCTCGCTGACCTTGGGCAACGGTGCTGCGCCCCGGCCGGCTAGCTAGCCTTGAGCATGTTGCGCAACACGTACTGCAGGATGCCTCCGTTGCGGTAGTAGTCAGCCTCACCCGGGGTGTCGATGCGCACCACCGCGTCGAATTCCACTGCCTCGGCGCCATCTTTGGTGGCCTTGACATGCACCGTCTTCGGCGTCTTGCCGTTGTTGAGCTCCTCGATCCCGGTGATGTCGAACACCTCGGTGCCGTCCAGGCCAAGGTCCTTGGCTGACTTGCCCGCCGGGAACTGCAACGGGATGACGCCCATCCCGATCAGGTTGGACCGGTGGATGCGTTCGAATGATTCGGTGATCACCGCTCGCACGCCCAGTAGCGATGTGCCCTTGGCGGCCCAGTCGCGGGACGAGCCGGACCCGTATTCCTTGCCGCCCAGAACTACCAGCGGAATATCTTGTGCCGCATAGTTTTGCGCCGCATCGTAGATGAAGGCCTGCGGGGCGCCCTCTTGGGTGAAGTCGCGGGTGTAGCCACCCGAGACGTCATCGAGTAACTGGTTGCGCAATCGGATGTTGGCGAACGTGCCGCGGATCATCACCTCGTGGTTACCGCGCCGCGAACCGAAGGAGTTGTAGTCCTTGCGCTCGACGCCGTGCTCGTCAAGGTATTGCGCGGCAGGCGTTCCCGGCTTGATGCTGCTGGCGGGGGAGATGTGGTCGGTGGTCACCGAGTCGCCCAGCAGTGCGAGTACCCGCGCACCGGTGATGTCGCGAACCGGCTCCGGGTCGGCGGGCATGCCCTCGAAGTACGGAGGTTTGCGCACGTACGTCGAATCCGAACCCCACTCGAAGGTGTTGCCGCTCGGGGTCGGAAGGTTGCGCCACCGCTCGTCGCCCTTGAACACGTCGGCGTAGTTGTCGACGAACATTTTCTGGTTGATCGACGAGGCGATGACGTCCGAAACGTCCTTCTGCGACGGCCAGATGTCTTTGAGGAAGACGTCATTGCCGTCTTTGTCGGTACCGAGCGGGTCGGAGTCGAAGTCGAAGTCCAGCGATCCGGCCAGCGCGTAGGCCACCACCAGCGGCGGCGAGGCCAGGTAGTTCATCTTCACGTCCGGGCTGATCCGGCCTTCGAAGTTCCGGTTGCCCGACAACACCGCGGTCACGGTGAGGTCGTTGTCGTTGATGGCCTTCGAGATTTCTTCGGGCAGCGGGCCGGAGTTGCCGATGCAGGTGGTGCAGCCGTAACCGACCAGGTAGAAGCCCAGCTTCTCCAAATAGGGCCACAGCCCTGCCTTGTCGTAGTAGGCGGTCACGACCTGCGAGCCCGGTGCCATCGAGGTCTTCACCCACGGCTTCGACGTCAGGCCCTTTTCCACGGCGTTGCGGGCCAGCAGTGCCGCGCCGAGCATCACCTCGGGGTTGGAGGTGTTGGTGCATGACGTGATCGCGGCGATCACCACCGCACCGTGATCGATCACGAATTCGCCGCGCTCGTCGGACTTGACTTGCACCGGGTTGCTCACCCGACCATTGGCGTTCTTGGCGGCCGAATACACCACCGGGGCGTCGTCGGCGTGGCCGTTCGTTTGCTCGCCGGGGTCGCTGGCCGGGAACGTCTCGTCGAGCGTCTCGTCGAGCTTGGAGTAGGCCTTCTTGCCGGGGGCGTCGCCGACGTAGTCGGGGATCTGCTTGCGGAAGGTGGACTTGGCTTCGGACAACACGATCCGGTCCTGCGGCCGCTTCGGGCCGGCGATCGAGGGGACGACCTCGGACAGGTCGAGCTCGAGGTATTCGGAGAACGCCGGCTCGTGCTCGGGGTTGTGCCACAGACCCTGCTCTTTGGCGTAGGCCTCGACCAGGGCAACCTGCTCCGGCGTGCGGCCAGTGAACTTCAGGTAGTCGATGGTCTCTTGGTCGATTGGGAAAATTGCTGCGGTAGAACCGAATTCGGGGCTCATGTTGCCCAGGGTGGCGCGGTTGGCCAACGGCACCTCGGCCACACCCTTGCCGTAGAACTCGACGAACTTGCCGACGACGCCGTGCTTGCGCAGCTTCTCGGTGACGGTGAGCACTACGTCAGTCGCGGTGACGCCCGGCTTGATCTCGCCGGTCAGCTTGAAACCGACAACCCGGGGGATGAGCATCGACACCGGCTGGCCGAGCATGGCGGCTTCGGCCTCGATGCCGCCGACCCCCCAGCCCAGCACGCCGAGGCCGTTGACCATCGTGGTGTGCGAGTCGGTGCCGACGCAGGTGTCGGGGTAGGCCTGTCCGTTACGCGCCATCACGACGCTGGCCAGGTATTCGATGTTGACCTGGTGCACGATGCCGGTGCCCGGCGGCACCACCTTGAAGTCGTCGAATGCGCCCTGGCCCCAGCGTAGGAATTGGTAGCGCTCGCCGTTGCGCTGGTATTCGATCTCGACGTTGCGCTCGAAAGCGTCGGCGGTGCCGAACAAGTCGATGATCACCGAGTGGTCGATCACCAGGTCGGCGGGTGCCAGCGGGTTCACCTTGTCGGGGTCGCCGCCCAGCTCGGCGACGGCTTCACGCATGGTCGCGAGGTCGACGATGCAGGGAACGCCGGTGAAGTCCTGCATCACGACGCGTGCCGGCGTGTACTGGATCTCGATGCTGGGCTCTGCTTTGGGATCCCACTGGGCGATCGCCTCGATGTGGCTTTTGGTGATGTTGCTGCCGTCTTCGTTGCGCAGCAGGTTTTCGGCGAGAACTTTCAAGCTGTAGGGAAGCTTCTCGGTACCCGGGACCGCGTCCAACCGGTAGATGTCGTAACTGTCGCCACCGACCTTCAAGGTGTCGCGGGCTCCGAATGAATTCACCGAATCTTTGCTGCTCACATCAACTCCCGAGATCTGTCTGGTCGGCGGTCCGCTCGCCGACGGGCCGTGCCGACGCGCTCTCGCAATCCTAACAGTACGCTTGTCCTGCAATCTGTCCGGGCCGAAAACGTCTGCTTCTGTCTGCTGTGACGCCCGCATCGTCAGGCGGTACGGTTCAGTCCGTGACCACCCCGCACGCGCCGCTCTATATACCGGGCGAGATCTGCGGCACCCTCGGTGTCGATCCCGCGACCGGGCCTGATGGCTGCCTGTCGATCGTTCAGTATCAAATCAGCGCGGGGAACATCAGCGCGCCGTCTTCGGTGGCACCCGGCCTGATCGAACTCGTCGACCAAGCCCGCGATCAGGGCATCGATTTGAAGATCGTCGTGCTGGATCGCAATCCGCCGAACGACACCCCACTGCGCGACATCGCCACGGTCGTCGGCTCCCAGCATCCTGACGCGACCGTGTTGGTGCTCAGCCCGAACTACGTCGGCAGCTACAGCACGCACTTTCCGCGGTCGACGTTGGAGATCGGCGAGGATCACGCCAAAACCGGCAATACGCTGCTGTCGGCGCAGAATTTTCTGCACCAACTCCAGACCCCGCAATTCCCTTGGACGCCATTCACCATCGTGGTGCTGATCGGGGTATTGGCGGCCGTCGTCGGGACCCGGTACATGCAGCTTCGTGCAAAACGCTCAGCAACGTCGAATGACAACGCTGCTTCGTCCGCCGACGGCACCGATCGCGGCGTCTAACTCGCTGTATTCATCGCGTGTCGGATAGTCCCGGTGCCCACGCCGCGGACGTGAGCAAATTAGTGATGTCACCGTAGGGTCACAGTTTTCAGAAGAACAAGCTTGTAGTCTGTTACTTAAGTTTCTACTGGGTCAGATGTGACTTACGGTGCAGGGGATGTATTGGTTTGTTCGTGCTTCCGGTGATAACCGGGGGCTCGCAGTGGTAGCGCCATCCGCCGCGCGTTGAGCCAAGGAGACCCGAGTCGAATGAGACGCAACTGCCGCGGCTCGACTGTCCGATTGGCGACCCAGCTCAGCCGTCGGGTGGGTCCAGCAGTGCTGAGCGTGGCGCTGTTGCTGGGCACCCCTGGTCTGGCTGAAGCCGAGCCGGATTCGACGGCCACATTGATCGCCGATGTCGCGCAGGCCAACCAGCGCCTGCAGGATCTGCACGCCCAGATTCAGACCGAGGAAGAAAGCGTCAACAAGGCGGTGGTCGATGTCGAGACGGCACGCGAGAAAGCTGCGGCCGCACAACTAGACGTCGCAGCCAGCCAGGCGTCGGTCAAAAACGCCGATGCCGCAATTGCGGCCGCGCAGAAGCGGTTCGACCGTTTCGCCGTAGCCAGCTACGTCAACGGCCCCGCCGACGGATACCTCACCGCGAAGAACCCCGACGACATGATCGCGACCGCTGCGGCCGGCCAGGCGCTGGCCGCCAGCTCGCAGCAGGTGATGGACAACTTGCGGCGCGCCCACACCGAGCAGCTGAACAAGGAATCCACGGCGCGGCTGGCCAAGCAGAAGGCCGACAAAGCCGTTGGCGATGCGCAAGCCAGCCAGAACGCGGCGGTGGCGGCGCTGACCGACGCCCACCGCAAATTCGGTGAGCAGCAGCAAGAAGTCGCTCGACTGGCCGATGAACGCAATGCGGCCCAATCCAGACTCGACGCCGCCCGCAATTGGTCGGCATCCGCGGGCGGACCGGATGCCGGGCAGCGGGCGGCTCCGAGATCGGGGTCCCCCGGAGACCGATGGGACCCGGCGGCGCCGGGCTCGCCCAACCGGCCGCAGGGCAACGGAGGTAACTGGGACGGTGCGTGGGATCCCACGCTGCCCCAGGTGCCCAGCGCCAACGTGCCCGGTGACCCGATCGCGATCCTCAACAAGGTCCTCGGGACGATGTCGACCTCGTCGGAGGTCACCTCCAACATGGGTCGCAGCTTCCTGCAGCAGCTCGGATTGGCCCCCACCCCAACCGGTTTCACCAACGGAAAGATTCCGCGGGTCTACGGTCGGCAGGCGTCCGAATACGTGATCCGGCGCGGTCTGTCGCAGCTGGGTGTGCCCTACTCATGGGGTGGTGGCAACGCCGCCGGACCCAGCAAGGGGATCGGCTCGGGCTCGGGCACCACCGGCTTCGACTGCTCCGGCCTGGTGCTGTACTCGTTCGCCGGTGTCGGCATCAAGTTGCCGCACTACTCCGGTTCGCAGTACGAGCTGGGCCGCAAGATCCCGGCCTCGCAGATGCGCCGCGGCGACGTGATCTTCTACGGCCCCGGCGGTAGCCAGCACGTGACGCTCTACCTGGGCCAGGGCCAGATGCTCGAGGCGCCCGATGTCGGCCTGAAGGTTCGGGTCGCACCGGTGCGAACCAGCGGCATGACGCCCTACGTGATCCGTTACATCGAATACTGACGCGTTGAAAGGATTCATGCGCCAACGGTTTACAGATTCCAGAGCGGTGTGCCGGACCAGAGTGGCCTGGCCGGTGCTGGCTGCCGTCAGCCTGCTGATCGGGCTGGCCGCTCCCGCTGTGGCCGAGGACGGCGGGTGGGATCCGACCCTGCCGCCGACGATCAGCGCCGGCGCGCCGGGTGACCCGGTGGCCATCGCCAACCAGTCGCTGCAGGCCACCGCCAACGCCACCCAGACGACGCTCGGATTGGGGCAGCAGTTTCTCAGTGGCCTGGGAATCAACCTGGGCGGTACGCCCAGCACCAGCGCGAACGGGATACCGCGGGTCTACGGCCGGCAGGCGGTGGAATACGTGATCCGACGCGCCTCCTCGCAGATGGGTGTGCCGTATTCGTGGGGTGGCGGCACACCCAACGGGCCCAGTAAGGGCGTCGACTCCGGCGCCAACACGGTCGGCTTCGACTGCTCGGGCCTGGTCCGGTACAGCTTTGCCGGGGTCGGGGTGTTGCTGCCGAGGTTCTCCGGTGACCAGTACAACGCCGGCCGCCACATCCCGCCGTCGCAGGCCAAGCGTGGCGACCTGATCTTCTACGGCCCGGGTGGTGGCCAGCACGTCACCATCTACCTGGGCAACGGCCAGATGCTGGAGGCGTCGGGCAGCGCCGGCAAAGTCACCGTCAGTCCGGTCCGCAAATCGGGTATGACGCCGTTCCTGACCCGGATCATCGAGTATTGAGCGGGTCCGATGGTCCGGCTTCCGCTCAGTCCGCTGCGCGGACTGCATCGTCGCCGGGCGGGCCACGTCGACGGATCCCGGGTGGCCTGGAATAGTTGAGCCAGGGCACGTCGCTGCCCCGCGACGTTCGCGGTGCGAGCGGTCGTGTCTGATGGATCGTTGGAAGGTTGAGCCGTGGAGGGTAATCGATGACATCAGCAGGCGGGCCGCCGCCGGGCACCAGCGGTTACTCGGGTCCGGGCAGCGCGGCAACGGCACCCGCGCACGCGGCACCGGGCGGTGGCGGTAACGGCCTGGCGGCCGAGGTGCACACGTTGGAGCGGGCGATCTTCGAGGTCAAACGGATCATCGTCGGCCAGGACCAGCTTGTCGAGCGGATGCTCGTCGGCCTGCTGTCCAAAGGACACGTGCTCCTCGAGGGCGTGCCCGGTGTCGCCAAGACCCTGGCCGTGGAGACGTTCGCCAAGGTGGTCGGCGGGACATTTGCCCGCATCCAGTTCACCCCCGACCTGGTGCCCACCGACATCATCGGTACCCGCATCTACCGGCAAGGCAAGGAAGAGTTCGACACCGAACTCGGCCCGGTGGTGGCCAACTTCCTGCTCGCCGATGAGATCAACCGTGCGCCGGCCAAGGTGCAGTCCGCTCTGCTGGAGGTCATGCAGGAGCGACAGGTCTCCATCGGTGGCAAGAGATTCCCACTGCCCAGCCCGTTCCTGGTGATGGCCACCCAGAACCCGATCGAGCACGAAGGTGTCTATCCGCTGCCCGAAGCGCAGCGCGACCGCTTCCTGTTCAAGATCAACGTCAGTTACCCGTCGCCGGAGGAAGAGCGCGAGATCATCTACCGGATGGGTGTCAAGCCGCCTGAGCCCAAGCAGATCCTGGACACTGGCGACCTGTTGCGACTGCAGGAACTCGCCGCGAACAACTTCGTCCATCACGCCTTGGTCGACTACGTGGTGCGGGTCGTCATGGCGACCCGCCACCCCGAGCAACTCGGGATGAACGACGTCAAGAGCTGGATCTCGTTCGGCGCCTCGCCGCGTGCGTCGCTGGGCATCATCGCGGCCTCGCGGTCGCTGGCGTTGGTGCGCGGTCGCGACTACGTGATCCCGCAGGACATCGTGGAGGTGATCCCGGACGTGCTGCGGCACCGCCTGGTGCTCACCTACGACGCGCTGGCCGACGAGATCTCTTCGGAGATCGTGATCAACCGGGTGCTGCAGACTGTTGGTATGCCGCAGGTGAATGCTGTTCCTCAGCAAGGCCACTCGGTGCCTCCGGCGATGCAGTCCGCGGGTGCGGCCAGCGGTCGGTGACCGATAGCAACTCCGCCGCGGAGCAACCCGTGGCCAACCGTCCGCCGTCGATGCAGCGCGGGCTGATCGACGACCCCAAACTCGCGGCGGCGCTGCGCACCCTGGATCTCACGGTCAGCCGCAAGCTCGACGGCCTCCTGCACGGGGATCACCTCGGCCTGATCCCCGGTCCGGGCTCGGAACCCGGGGAGTCACGGGAATATCAGCCCGGCGACGACGTGCGCCGGATGGACTGGGCGGTCACGGCGCGGACCACCCACCCGCACGTGCGGCAGATGATCGCCGACCGCGAACTGGAAACCTGGCTGGTCGTCGACATGTCGGCCAGCCTGGATTTCGGCACCGCGGTCTGCGAGAAGCGTGATCTGGCGGTGGCCGCGGCGGCCGCCATCACGTTTCTCAACAGCGGCGGCGGCAACCGGATCGGCGCGCTGATTGCCAACGGCGAGAATGTAACTCGCGTCCCTGCCCGCTCCGGTCGTCAGCACGAGCAGACGCTGCTGCGCACCATCGCCACGATGCCGAAGGCTCCGGTGGGGGTGCGCGGTGACCTGTCGGTGGCCATCGACGCGCTACGCCGTCCGGAGCGCCGCCGCGGGATGGCAGTGATCGTCAGCGACTTCCTCGGGCCGATCAACTGGATGCGGCCGCTGCGCGCGATCGCCGCCCGCCACGAGGTGCTCGGTATCGAGGTCCTGGACCCCCGCGATGTCGAACTGCCCGACGTCGGCGACGTGATCCTGCAGGACGCCGAGACCGGCCGCTCCCGCGAGTTCACCATCGACGAGCAACTGCGCGACGACTTCGCGAAGGCCGCGGCGGCGCATCATGCCGACGTCGCCCGCACCCTGCGCAGTTGCGGGGCGCCGCTGCTGTCGCTGCGCACTGACCGCGACTGGATCGCCGACATCGTCCGGTTCGTCGAATCCCGCCGACGCGGGTCACTGGCGGGGCGCCAGTGAATCGCACCGTGCACGCGGCGGGCCTCAACACCAAGACAGGTCTGCTATGACATTGCCCCTACTCGGACCGATGACGCTGTCCGGGTTCGCCCACGCGTGGTTCTTTCTGTTCCTCGTGGTGATCCTGGCGCTGGCCGCGCTCTACGTCTTCGCGCAGCTGGCCCGGCAGCGCCGGATGCTGCGATTTGCCAACTTGGAGCTGCTGGAAAGCGTTGCGCCCAAACAACCCACGCGGTGGCGGCACCTCTCGGCGATCCTGTTGCTGGTGTCGCTGCTGCTGTTCACGATCGCGATGGCCGGGCCGACCCATGATGTCCGGATTCCGCGTAACCGCGCGGTGGTGATGCTCGTCATCGACGTCTCGCAATCCATGCGTGCCACCGATGTCGAACCCAACCGGATGGTCGCCGCCGAAGTGGCGGCCAAGGAGTTCGCCGGCGAGCTGACGCCCGGGATCAACCTCGGGCTGATCGCCTACGCGGGGACGTCGACCGTGCTGGTCCAGCCGACCACCAACCGTGAGGCGACCAAGGCCGCGCTGGACAAGCTGCAGTTCGCTGATCGCACCGCCACCGGTGAGGGGATCTTCACCGCCTTGCAGGCCATCGCCACCGTCGGGGCGGTGATCGGCGGTGGTGACACCCCGCCGCCCGCGCGCATCGTGTTGTTCTCCGACGGCAAAGAGACGATGCCGACCAACCCGGACAACCCCAAGGGTGCGTTCACCGCGGCGCGCACCGCCAAGGACCAGGGCGTGCCGATCTCGACCATTTCGTTCGGCACCCCGTACGGCTTCGTGGAGATCAACGGGCAGCGCCAGCCGGTGCCGGTGGACGACAGCACGATGAAAAAGGTTGCCGAGCTGTCCGGCGGCACCCACTACGATGCCGCTAATCTTCAGGAACTCAAGCAGGTTTACGCCTCGCTGCAGCAGCAGATCGGCTACGAGACGATCCGGGGCGATGCCAGCGTCGGTTGGCTGCGGCTGGGTTCGCTGGTGCTGGCGCTGGCCGGGCTGTCTGCGCTGCTGATCAACCGCCGGCTGCCGACCTAGCCGGGCCGCGAGCGTAACGCCAGCGGGAGAATTCGCTGCGTTTGTCGCAGTGGCGTTACGCTCGTCGCCATCCGCGGCGGTCCAACGCCTCACGAACGCGCCGCAGAATGTCTCGCGGATGGTCTTCGGCGATCACCCGGATGACGAGCCAGCGTCTGCGGTCGAGCATCTCGGATCTTCGGATGTCCTTGACGTACTGGACGCGATCGCTTCGATGTTGATCGCCGTCATACTCGACAGCGACCAGCAGGTGCTTCCAGCCCATATCCAAATACGCGATGACGTAACCGCATTCGTCGCGGATTGCGATCTGAGTCTGCGGCGCGGGAAGTCCGTCACGAATGATCAGCAGTCGCAGCCACGTCTCTTTCGGAGACTGAGCGCCGCCGTCGATCAAGTCGAGCGCCGCCCGAGCGCGGGTCATGCCGCGGCGGCCTTTGTAGCGGTCGACGAGTAGATCGACGTCGGCAGGCTTCAAGTCGACCGCCTGCGCGAGCGCGTCGATTGCGGCGACCGCGACGTCGAGGGGATATCGCCGGGCCAAGTCGAGCGCGGTCCGGGCCGGTGAGGTGACCTGCATGCCGTGCGCCAGCCCGACCTCGTCGGCGTCGATGCTGTCCGCCCACACCCTTGCACCGCGAACCGGCCGGCGGTTGGTGTCGATGATCGTCGCGGGCCAGGCAGGGTTGATCCAGCGCGAGCCGTGCAACGCCGACGCGGAGAAGCCGGCGAGTATCCCGCGGCGCCGCGACCGCAACCAGCAGGCTCTTGCCCGTCGGGCGGGCGTCAGCTCTACGCCCTTGGCGAGGTACACATTCTGATGCAGCGCAACGAAGTGTCTCCGCAGCAGGTAGGGAGTCACATCGCCCGCGGCAAGCGCCTCGGTCCCGAGGAATGGCTCGTCCATGTCGGGAGTGTGCCGCCGCATGCCGACATCTCTGGCGAGCGTAACGCCAGCGCGAGAAATCGCCGGACTTCTAGCAGTGGCGTTACGCTCGCCGGCAATCCGACACCAATCTCGGGCGATTTCGGTGATGCCGCGACCAAGCGATAGGTTATCGGGGTGACTGACGTGGCCACCGACGGCGGCAAACCCCCATTCGTATCCCGTTCGGTGCTGGTCACCGGAGGTAACCGGGGGATCGGGCTGGCGATCGCACAGCGGTTGGCTGCCGACGGTCACAAAGTGGCGGTCACGCACCGCGGATCCGGCGCCCCCGAGGGCCTGTTCGCCGTCGAGTGCGATGTCACCGACACCGACGCTGTCGATCGCGCCTTCAGCGCCGTCGAGGAGCACCAGGGCCCGGTCGAGGTAGTGGTGTCCAACGCCGGCGTCTCCGCCGACGCGTTCCTGATCCGGATGACCGAGGAGCGATTCGAGAAAGTCATCGACGCCAACCTCACCGGCGCGTTCCGGGTGGTCCAGCGCGCGTCGCGCAGCATGCAGCGAAAGCGGTTCGGCCGGTTGATTTTCATCGGCTCGGTCTCGGGCACCTGGGGCATCGGCAACCAGGCCAACTATGCGGCTTCCAAGGCCGGACTGATCGGCATGGCCCGGTCGATCGCCCGCGAACTGTCGAAAGCCAACGTGACGGCCAACGTGGTGGCTCCGGGCTACATCGACACCGACATGACCCGCGCGTTGGACGAGCGCATCCAAGAGGGTGCACTGGGCTTCATTCCGGCCAAGCGGGTCGGTACCGCCGCCGAAGTCGCCGGGGTGGTCAGCTTCCTGGCGTCGGAGGATGCGAGTTACATTTCCGGCGCGGTCATCCCGGTCGACGGCGGCATGGGCATGGGCCACTGACGAAAGCACAAGATTAGGACGGACATGGCAGGACTGCTCGAAGGTAAACGGATCCTGGTCAGCGGGATCATCACCGACGCGTCGATCGCGTTTCACATCGCCAAGGTGGCCCAGGAAGAGGGCGCACAACTGGTGCTGACCGGATTCGACCGGTTGCGGCTGATCCAGCGCATCGCCGACCGGTTGCCGGCGAAAGCGCCGCTGATCGAACTCAACGTGCAAGACGAGAAGCACCTCGACACGCTGGCCGAGCGGGTGACGGCCGAGATCGGTGCGGGCAACAAACTCGACGGCGTCGTGCACTCGATCGGCTACATGCCGCAGACCGGGATGGGGATCGAACCCTTCCTCGACGCACCTTATGAGGACGTCGCCAAAGGCATTCACATCTCTGCCTATTCGTATGCCTCGCTGGCCAAAGCGCTGTTGCCGATCATGAATCCCGGTGGCTCCATCGTCGGGATGGACTTCGACCCGAGCCGCGCGATGCCGGCTTACAACTGGATGACAGTAGCCAAGAGTGCCTTGGAGTCGGTGAACCGGTTTGTCGCCCGCGAAGCCGGCAAGGTCGGTGTGCGGTCTAATCTTGTTGCGGCGGGCCCGATCCGGACTCTAGCGATGAGTGCGATCGTCGGTGGCGCGCTCGGCGACGAAGCCGGTGCCCAGATGCAGCTGCTCGAAGAGGGCTGGGACCAGCGGGCCCCGATCGGCTGGAACATGAAGGACCCGACGCCGGTGGCCAAGACCGTGTGCGCGCTGCTGTCGGAGTGGCTGCCCGCCACCACCGGCACGATCATCTACGCCGACGGCGGCGCCAGCACTCAGTTACTATAGGCTGCAATGGAATTCGATGCAGTGCTGCTGCTGTCCTTCGGCGGGCCGGAAGGGCCGGAGCAAGTCCGGCCGTTCCTGGAGAACGTCACCCGGGGACGCAACATCCCGCCCGAGCGGCTCGATGACGTGGCGCAGCATTACCTGCATTTCGGCGGCGTCTCACCGATCAACGGGATCAACCGGGATCTGATCGCCCAACTGCAGACGGAGTTGGACATCCCGGTCTACTTCGGCAACCGTAACTGGGATCCGTACGTCGAAGAAGCTGTTGCAACCATGCGCGACAACGGCATCCGACGTGCGGCGGTATTCAGCACGTCGGCTTGGAGCGGATACTCCGGCTGCACCCAGTATTCCGAGGACCTCGACCGCGCGCGGCGGGCCGCCGGTGCCGGTGCGCCCGAACTGGTCAAGCTGCGGCGCTACTTCGACCATCCGCTGTTCGTCGAGATGTTCGCCGACAACATCGGCGCCGCAGCGGACACCGTACCCAGCGGTGCCCGGCTGGTCTTCACCGCGCACTCGGTGCCGGTGGCGGCCGACGACCGCCTCGGCCCGAAGCTGTACAGCCGCCAAGTGCGTTATGCTGCAGGCCTTGTCGCGGCGGCCGCTGGCTACCAGGACTACGACGTGGTCTGGCAGTCACGCTCGGGGCCACCGCAGGTGCCGTGGTTGGAACCCGACATCGCCGATCACGTTGCCGCGCTTGCCGAGACCGGCGCGAACGCCGTCATCGTCTGCCCGATCGGGTTCGTCGCCGATCACATCGAGGTGGTGTGGGACCTCGACACCGAGTTACGCGAACAAACCGACGCGGCCGGTATCGCCTTCGCGCGGGTGAGTACACCCAACGCCGATCCGCGATTCGCCCGGCTGGCGGTGGATCTGATCGACGAACTTCGGTACGGACGTGCGCCCGCACGGGTGGCCGGGGCTGACCCGGTACCGGGCTGCGCGGCCGGCATCAACGGCGAGCCGTGCCGTCCGCCGCACTGCGTCGCCGATGTCGCGAACTAACGTTGCCAGGCGGCCTGCAGAATCGCGCTGAGCGCTGCCATTCTCGCCGACCGCACGACGGCGGCCAGCGGCCGTAGCGCGTCGGTGGCGATCTGCGCCTGGGACAACGACTGGGTGCCGATCCTGCTGAGCCCGGCGGTGACGGTGATGATTGCGTCTACGTGTGCCGCGTTCTCCAGCACCCGCACCGCGCGCGAGGGAGCCGGCTCGGGAACCTGGTGGTGCCGAGCGGATTCCAGCAACTGCTCCACCATTGCGCGCGGATCGTCGACATCGACTCCGGTAGACCCGAGACCGATCGCGGTGAGGGTGTCCGCCGCGGATCGCACCGCCCGTCGCAACTCGTACTCCGCCTCGCCCAGTTCGATGTGGTCGATCACCGGGGCGCCGGGCAACGAGTAGACCGTCCATGACAGCGCGGCCAGTTCGGGTATCACGAGTTCGCCATCGGAGTCGTCGTACTCGAATTCGGGCACCAATCCCACGGCCAACCCGGGATCGTCCGGGTGGGTGACGATCACCGCCTCCCCGGCCGACATGGCGTCAGCTTCGAATTGAGTTCCCGGGGCCAGCCCGCGGGCGTCGCCGGGGATCGGCAACACCACCGAGATCGACGGTGTCCCCGTCGACGAGCGTCCGGCGGCCGTTCGCAGCGTCTGTAGCAGCGAGATCACGCCCGTGTCATCGATATCCGGCCAGGGCAGCCCGGTGTGCCCGGCCGCGACCGCGTCGTAGGCGGTAACGGATTGTGCTGGTGCCCAACACGATAACGCGTCGAGCAGATCGTCGGGGGCGGCCTCGCCGGCCAGCCAGGCATTGGCCCACACCGAGAGCGTTGCGCTTGGGCACCACATGGGTTCGCAGTCTAGTTGTTCGCCCTGAACTGGGCCGGTCACGCGATATCCTGACAGCATGTATGCGGCCGTGATCTGGCTCATCGCCGGATTAGTCCTCGCCGCCGCCGAGGCACTCACCGGCGACATGTTCCTGCTCATGCTGGGTGGTGGTGCGCTGGCCGCGGCCGGCTGCAGCTGGCTCTCCGACCTACCGATCTGGGGCGACGGTGTGGTCTTCCTGGTGGTCTCAGTGCTGCTGCTGGCGCTGGTCCGCCCGGCGCTACGACGCCGGCTGACTCCTGCGAACCGCTTGACGACCGGCATCGAGGCGCTAGAGGGCATGCGCGCGCTGGTGCTCGATCGGGTAGCCCGCGATGAGGGCCAGGTCAAAGTAGGCGGCCAGATATGGACCGCGAGGCCGTTGAACGATGGTGACGAGTTCGAACCCGGCGAACAAGTCACCGTCATGCGTATCGATGGGGCCACCGCGGTGGTCTGGAATCCGTAGTCCTCTCGGAAGTTTTAGGAGATCCCAATGCAAGGTGCAACTGCCGGGCTGATTGTGCTCGCTGCGCTGGTGGTGTTCGCCGTCATCGTGGTGGCGAAGTCGGTGGCGCTGGTTCCCCAGGCGGAAGCGGCGGTGGTCGAACGGCTCGGTCGCTACAGCCGGACCGTCAGCGGGCAATTGACCTTGCTGGTGCCGTTCATCGATCGGATCCGGGCCCGGATCGATCTTCGGGAACGGGTGGTCTCCTTCCCGCCGCAACCGGTGATCACGGAAGACAACCTGACCCTCAACATCGACACTGTCGTCTACTTCCAGGTGACCAACCCCCAAGCCGCGGTCTACGAGATCAGCAACTACATCGTCGGCGTGGAACAACTGACCACCACCACGCTGCGCAACGTGGTGGGCGGCATGACGCTGGAGCAGACGCTGACCTCCCGCGACCAGATCAACGGCCAGTTGCGTGGCGTGCTCGACGAAGCCACCGGACGCTGGGGCCTGCGGGTCGCGCGCGTCGAGTTGCGCAGCATCGACCCGCCCCCGTCGATCCAGGCGTCGATGGAAAAGCAGATGAAGGCCGACCGCGAGAAGCGCGCGGTGATCCTGACCGCCGAGGGCATGCGGCAGGCCTCGATCACGCAGGCCGAGGGCGAGAAGCAGTCGCAGATTTTGGCCGCCGAAGGCGCCAAGCAGGCCGCGATCCTGGCGGCCGAAGCCGATCGGCAATCCCGGATGCTGCGGGCCCAGGGTGAGCGGGCCGCGGCTTACCTGCAGGCCCAGGGCCAGGCCAAGGCGATCGAGAAGACGTTCGCCGCGATCAGAGCCGGCCGGCCGACCCCAGAAATGCTCGCCTACCAGTACCTGCAGACCCTGCCCAAGATGGCCGAGGGCAGCTCCAACAAGGTGTGGGTGGTGCCCAGCGACTTCGGGACTGCGCTGCAGGGTTTCTACAAATCGCTCGGCGCACCCGGCGACGACGGGGTGTTCCGTTTTGCGCCATCGCCGGTCGACACCACGCCGGCCAAACCCGAAGACGACAGCGACGTCGCCGACTGGTTCTCCACCGAGACCGATCCGGCGATTGTCGAAGCGGTGGCCAAGGCCGAAGCTGACGCGCGCAAGCCGGTCGACGAAGTGCTGGCGCCGCATCACCAGCTGGGACAGTGACTTGAGCGGGGGGCCTCGCCGAAGACCTATGCGGGGCTGGCCGCGTTCCGAGTTGTCGGGCATTGACCGCAGGTGCTTTGAAAATACCGCCTAACGGGTAGTCGCTCTGCCGATGAACACATCACGCCGGCTTACCGGTCTGAGTCGGCGACGCCGCCGACGCTGGACCCGCGACCAGATTCAGGTCACCGACCCTGAGGTAATGCGCCAGTCGCTCAAAGGCGCGTCCATCGGCAACTTCATGGAGTGGTACGACTTCGGCGTCTACGGCTATATCGCCACCACCATTGCACAGGTGTTTTATCCCGGCAACAGCGTCAGCGCGGTGCACCTGATCGCCACCTTCAGCACGATGGCGGCCGCGTTCGTCGTACGGCCGATCGGAGGCATCATCTTCGGGCCGCTCGGTGACCGCATTGGTCGCAGACGGGTGCTGGTGATCACCATCGTGCTGATGACCTTCGGTACCACCGGCACGGGTCTGCTGCCGGGCTACGACTCCATCGGCATCTGGGCGCCGATTCTGTTGGTTTTCGCCCGGGTGTTTCAGGGCTTGTCGACCGGCGGTGAGTATGTCGGGGCGATGACCTACATCGTCGAACAGGCACCGGACCGTAAACGCGGGAGAGTGGTCGGTTTTCTGCCGCTGGGCAACTTGGCCGGATTCGTCGCCGCAGGCCTTATCGTCACCGGGTTGCAGACCTGGCTGCCGGCCCACGACATGCTGACCTGGGGGTGGCGGGTGCCTTTGTTGCTCAGCGCGCCGCTCGGACTGTTCGCGGTGTTCACCCGGATGCGACTTCAAGAGTCGCCCGCCTACCAGGGGGAGAGCCAACAGACGACGTCCGACGAAGGCTCAGGTCAATATCGGCGCACCCTTGCCGAGCAGTGGAAGCCACTGCTGATCTGCGCCGCTCTGGTCTATACCGCCAACGCCGCGGACTACATGCTCACCGGTTACCTACCGACCTACTTGAAGGTCTTCGTCCACATCGGTCACACGGCCGGGCTGGCGATGATCACCGGGACCCTGACCATCGTGGCGATCCTGTTGGTGTTCGTCGCCGCCCTCTCCGACCGGATCGGGGTCAAGCCGATCATGCGGACGGGCTGCGTCCTGCTGATCCTGATGGCGATCCCCGCCTTCGCCCTCATCCGGAGCGGCAGCGGTTTCCTGCTGATCTTCGTCGGTGTGCTGTTGATCGGTCTGATGGAACTGTGTTTCGACAGCACATCGCCTGCCACCATGCCGGCCCTGTTCCCTACCAACGTCCGAAACGGAGCCCTGGCGATCTCCTACAACATCTCGATCTCGGCATTTGGCGGGACCACGCCGCTGATCGCGCAAGCACTGGTTTCCTTCACTGGCAACCCCATGGTGCCGGCGTACATGCTGATCGTCGCGGGCCTGGTGGGCCTGGTGACTCTGGCGTTCACCCCGGAAGTCGCCGGCCGTCGGCTACCGGGATCGCCGCCGACGGTCGAGACCGAACAGGAAGTCCGCGAGTTGGTGGAGGACCTGGAATATTGAGACGCCGCAGACGCAGGCCAGCGGTATACGGCGAACAGACCGGTCCGGGCGCCGTCAGTCCGGTGGTGCGGTGTCAACAGGGCACTTCGGCAGATAGCCCGGCATCCCACCGCCGCCCATCGTCAGCGAGCTGACGACGAGGGCTGCTGCAGCGATGAAACGGCTTAACTCCATTGCGCGATGCCTCCCCGATTTCCTGACGCGGGCTGGCAGTTGACTGTCGGGCCTCGGCGCTTTGCGGCAGTTGTGGTTACCGGCTGCTTTCGACGGTCGGTTTGAGGCTGATCACCCCGACTGTCTCGGCAGCGTCGTCGACATGACCTGCTGCGGGGTGGTGGTGCTGGCGGAACCGCCGAATTTCGTAGGCGAACAACCCAACTCCGACGATCCCCGTGCACAGCGACACCATGAACAGCAGCGGGTGCACGTGACCGGTGAGGGCATCGCCGAGGATCACCACGGCCGACGTACCGGGTAGCAGGCCGGCCACTGTTGCCCACAGATAGCCGAGCACTCGAACCCCGGAAGCCCCGACCGCGTAGTTCAGCGGCGCGAACGGCACCACGGGAATCAGGCGCAGTGAGATCACCGCAACCCATCCGCGTTCGCGTAGTCGGGCGTCGACCCTCTCGACCGCGTGGTGACGCACCAATCGGTTGAGCTGCCAGCCGGCGGCCCGGACCAGCGCCAGCGCAATCATCGCGCTGATCGTGCTGGCCGCGACTGCCAGTGTGACGCCGAGTAACGGACCGAACAGCATGCCGGCGGCCAACGTGAATGCTGTACGCGGAAAAGGCAACACGGTCACCACGATGTGGGCTCCCAGGAAGGCCAGCGGCAGCCACGAACCCATCGATGTCGACCAGTCTCGCAGCTCGACCGCGGACGGCAACCGGACCAGCAATGCCACCGCAACCAGTGCGATCACCACCACGGCCGTCAGCATCAACCGGCGCGTGGACACCTGCCGTGCGGTCGCAACGAGCGCTGAACCCAGCGGACGCAGCGTGTCTGCGAACTCTCCGATGGCCTGCCGCGTCGCAGCGTGCAAACTACGGTCTCGCGGCGAACGTCGGACGGTCGGCGACAACAGTCTGCGGATCAAAGGCATTGCGGTGGAATCGGTTTCGCTTTTGACCGTGACCTGTCGACCGGATCGCAGCCGCAGCTCACCCTGCAGGTTGTCGTGCAGCGTGCCGGTGGCCGCTGGACATCCGTGACACGCGCCCGACAACCGGACACTGACCTGGTCGCCCTCGATCGACACCAATTCGATCGAGCCGCCGTGGGATTCGGCGAGCGCTCCGATCGGTCCGGCGAGCAACTCGGCCGCGACCGCAGCCAACCCGGCGGTGTCGTCGGCCACCGGTTCGACGTGCCAGCCCGCCGGATCCAGCAGCGCGTCGGACAGCGCCTGACGCACGTCGTCGCCCACCTCGCGCCAGCTGCTCCCGGAGTGCAGAGTGATCAGCACATCGGCCGGGCGCACCTCGATGTGGTCGAGCACTCCGTCGTCGAGCAGGCCACCGAGGCGACCCGGGGCCCGGCGCACCGCGCCGCGGGCCGGCAACCGACCCGGCTCGACCACCCAGCGCACCTGCTGAGGGTCGGCGGTGGCGGTGGCGTGAATCGGGATCATCCGCCCAGCCCCAACGCGATCGAGCGCGCGATGAACGCCATCACCCACGCGAGGACGAACATGTAGCTGAACGCGAAGGCAGGCCATCGCCAGGTGTTGGTCTCCCGGCGCATGACGGCGATCGTCGACATGCACTGCAGCGCGAACATGAAGTAGACCATCAGCGCGATCACGGTCGGTGCGGTGAAGATGCGCTGGCCGCGGTCATCGGTCATGGTGGCCAGCGCCTCCTGCGGCGCAGCCGGCTCCGCCGCCGCCGCCACCTGACCCAGCGTCGAGACGAACACTTCGCGGGCCGACAGCGAGCCGACCAAGGCGATGTCAGTCCGCCAGTCGAAGCCCAGCGGCGAGAAAACCGGCGCGACAGCGCGGCCCACGTCGGCGGCATAGCTGTGCTCCATCACGTACGCGGTGGCGTCGGTCGAGGACATGCCCCGCGTCTGGATCTCGCGGGCGGGCAGATTCAGCAGCGCCCACAACACCAAAGACGCGGCCAAGATGATTGTTCCGGCTTTACGCAGGAACACCCGCGCCGCGCTCCACATCGCGGCCAGCATCGCCCGCGGCGATGGCAGCCGGTAGGGCGGCAGCTCCATGGTGAACGGCAACAGGTCGCCGCGCAGAACGGTGGATTTGACCACCAATGCGGCGAGCAGCGCCGACAGCCCGCCGCCCAGGTAGAGCAGGAACATCGTGCCGCCCTGCGCGCTGAGCCCCCACCAGCGGGTCTGCGGGGCCACCAGCAGGCCGACCAGCAACGTGTACACCGGCAGTCGCGCCGAGCAGGTCATCAGCGGCGCGGTGACGATGGTGGCGATCCGGTCCCGCGACGACGGCAACGTCCTGGTCGCCATGATGCCGGGGATCGCGCAGGCGAACGACGAGAGCATCGCGACGAACGCCCGGCCCTCCAGTCCGGTTTTGGCCATCACCCGGTCCATCAGGAACGCCGCCCGGGACATGTATCCGACGCTCTCGAGGAAGGCGAGCAGGCAGAACAGCAGCACGATCTGCGGAATGAACTCCAGCACGGTGCCGACGCCGCCGATGATGCCCCGGCTCAGCAGTCCGCGAACAACCGAATTCCCGACGTGCTCGCCGACCTGGCCGCCCAGCGCGGTCAGCGCGTCGCCGATGCCGTCGCGCAGTGGCGCCGCGGCGGTGAACATCACCTGGAAGAAACAGAACATCACCGCGAAGAACACGACCGTGCCCCACAGCGGGTGCAGCAGCACCCGGTCGACGCGTTGGGTGCGTCGATCTGGCTGCGGTGCAACGTAATCGGCTGCGTCGAGCACCGACTGACCCCACGCGTCGATGTCCTCCGGTTCGATCGGCGGCAGCACCGGTGGGCGCTGCCACTGCGTGAACGTCGCCAGTCGGGCGCGCAGCTCGTCGATCCCCGAACCGTGGTGCGCGACGACCGCGGTCACCGGAATGCCCACCGCCGCTGACAGCGCGCCGATGTCGATGCGCCCGCCGCGTGACGCCAACTCGTCACCCATGGTCAACGTCAGCAGGCACGGCATGTCCAGTCGCAGCACCTGGCCGATCAACAGAATCGACCTGCGCAGCGTGGTGGCGTCGGCGACCAGCACGATCGCGTCGGGCGGGTCGATGCCCGCACACCTGCCCTCCAGCAGGTCCGTCACCACCTGCTCGTCTGGGCTGATCGGGTCGAGGCTATAGGTGCCGGGCAGGTCCTCGACGGCAATGTCGACGCCGTCGACGCTGGTGGTGCCGACGCTTCGGCCCACGGTGACACCCGGGTAGTTGCCAGTCTTGGCCCGCAAACCGGTCAGCTGGTTGAAGAGGCTGGTCTTGCCGGCATTGGGGCTGCCGACCAGGGCAACCCGTCGGAGGTGTGCGACCGCAACCGCGCCGCCCTCGACACCGTGGCACGCCGTCATCGGTCCGCTTCGGTAATAACTTCGATGAGCTGCGCCTCGCGGCGGCGCAGGCAGAACTCGGTGTCGTGAACCCGGTAGATGGTCGGATCGCCGAGTGGTGCCCGACGAACGACGTCGACGCGGGCTTTCGCGCGAAAGCCCAACTGCCCCAATCGCTTCACCGTAACCGGGTTGGCTCCTGCCACCGTTCCCAGCACCGTTGCCCGGGTGCCGGGGGCCAGCTGGGCGAGCACGATCGTCTGGGTACCCGTCATCGCCCTAACGTTAGCCGGTCTACTTTCGCAAGGCACGCTGTGCCGGGACGGGCATCACGGCGCGACGATACCGGTCACCGCGGTGTGTGCCGCGACACTATCGCCCATCATTTAGCCTGGTTGTCGGGTGACAGACCAGCGTCGGGATGTCACGCGGGAGGACAAGGAGCCGCCGGTGTCAGTCGATGTGTCCGCTGAACCTGCCGATCTGGAGCAGGGCCGTGCCCGCTGGCGCACCGCGGTGGCCGGAGTCCTGGCCAAAAGCACCCGACGCGACGTCGCGGACATTGAGGCACTGGGCCCCGAGCCCGAGCAGATGCTGGAAACCCCGACCTACGAAGCCTTCGGGATCAGGGCGCTCTACACGGCGCTCGACGAGCTGCCCGAGCCTCCGCTGCCCGGTGAGTGGCCCTTCGTCCGGGGCGCCGACGCACTTCGCGATGTCAAATCCGGCTGGAAGGTCACCGAGGCGGTCCCGGCCAACCGGGCAGCCGGGGTTGTGGCGGACGACGTCAACTCTGCAGTGCTGGCAGGGCTGGCCGACGGCGTCAGTGCGCTCCTGGTCCGAGTGGGCGAGTCCGGCGTAACGCCCGCCGACTTGGACAAGGTCTTCGACGGTGTGTACCTGAGCATGGCGCCGGTGATCCTGGATGCCGGTGCCGAGTATCGCGCGGCCGGTGCGGCGATACTCGAGCTGGTCGGCCGCGTCGAACCCGATCAGCGCGCAATCTTGTCCGTCGACCTGGGTGCCGACCCGCTCACCGCAGTGCTCAGCGAGCGGCCCGCACCGACGCTGGCGGAGGTGGTGGAAATGGCCGCCCGGGTGGCGGACAACATCGGGGTCCGGGCAATCACGGTCGACGGGCCCGCGTTCCACAATCTGGGCGCCAACGCGACATGGGAACTCGCCGGCAGCATCGCCGCCGCGGTGTCGTATCTGCGCGATCTCACCGGGTCGGGTCTGCCGGCGGCCAAGGCGCTGGCCCAGATCAGCTTCCGGCTGGCTGCCGACGACGACCAGTTCTTGACGATCGCGAAGGTGAGGGCGCTGCGCCGGTTGTGGGCACGCATCGCCGAGGTCGTCGGTGCGCCGGACAGCGGCGCGGCCGTCGTACACGCTGAGACATCGCTGCCGATGATGACCCAACGCGATCCCTGGGTGAACATGCTGCGGACGACGTTGGCCGCGTTCGGGGCCGGCGTGGGCGGCGCCGACACCGTGTTGGTGTTCCCGTTCGATGTCGCGATCGAGGGCGGATTCCCCGGCATGTCAACCAGTTTCGCGCGTCGGATGGCCCGCAACATCCAACTGCTGTTACTCGAGGAGTCGCACGTCGGTCGCATCCTCGATCCAGCTGGTGGATCGTGGTTTGTCGAAGACCTCACCGACCAGTTGGCGCACCAGGCTTGGGCAACCTTTCAGGCCGTCGAGCGACGCGGCGGATTCGCCGCGGCAACCGACTACATTGCCGGAGAGATCGCTGAGATAACCGCCAAGCGCGCCGACGACATCGCTCATCGCAAGACCGCGATCACCGGTGTCAACGCGTATCCGAACATCACCGAACCGGCTCTACCGCAGAGCGATTCGCCGCATTCGCCGCTCGCGGCCGGAAAGGTGATTCGCTACGCCGCCGAGTTCGAGGCATTGCGTGACCGTTCAGACGCCTACTTGGCCCGCGCCAAGTCGCGGCCGCAGGTGCTGCTGTTGCCGCTCGGCCCTCTGGCGGAGCACAACATTCGGACGACCTTCGCGTCCAATCTGCTGGCCGCCGGCGGCATCGAGGCAATCAACCCCGGGACGATCGATGCCGACGAGGTCGCCGGGGCGGTTACGGACGCGGGTTCACCGGCAGTCGCCGTCGTGTGTGGCACCGACATCCGCTACGGCAGTGAGGCGTCAGCGGTCGTCGCGGCGGCCCGCAGCGCCGGGGTATCGCATGTCTGCCTGGCCGGCCCGCAGCAGGCGGTGGCCGAGGCGGAGCACCGGCCCGACGAGTTCCTCACCGCCACAATGAATGCGGTGGAAGTACTTTCAGGCCTGCTCGATCGGTTGGGGGCATAACGACAATGACGGCCACGACGACTGTGGTAGGAAACTTCGCCGACGTTCCGCTGGACAGTGGTCGCAGCGTCGCGCGGCCGACCCAGAGCGCGGTGCAAAAGCACGTCGCGGCCGCCGCGGCCGCGCACTGGTACACCCCGGACCAGCTGGTTTGGCACACCCCGGAAGACATCGACGTCAAACCGGTGTACATCGCCGCCGACCGCGCCGGCATCGAATCCGGTGGCTACCCGCTGAGCACCTTTCCGGGCGAGCCGCCTTTCGTCCGCGGGCCTTACCCGACGATGTATGTCAACCAGCCCTGGACGATTCGGCAGTACGCCGGGTTCTCCACGGCCGCGGAGTCCAACGCGTTCTACCGGCGCAACCTCGCGGCCGGTCAGAAAGGACTGTCGGTGGCCTTCGACCTCGCCACCCACCGCGGCTACGACTCAGATCATCCGCGCGTGCAGGGTGACGTCGGAATGGCGGGTGTGGCCATCGATTCCATTCTCGACATGCGTCAGCTGTTCGACGGCATCGACCTGTCGACGGTGTCGGTCTCGATGACCATGAACGGCGCTGTGCTGCCGGTCCTGGCGTTGTATGTGGTGGCCGCCGAGGAGCAGGGGGTACCGCCGGAAAAGCTGGCCGGCACCATCCAGAACGACATCCTCAAAGAATTCATGGTGCGCAACACCTACATCTATCCGCCGAAGCCGTCGATGCGGATCATTTCCGACATCTTCGCCTACACCAGCGCAAAGATGCCGAAGTTCAACTCCATCTCCATCTCCGGGTATCACATCCAAGAGGCTGGCGCCACAGCGGATTTGGAGCTCGCCTACACCCTCGCCGACGGCGTCGACTACCTCAAGGCCGGCCTGGACGCCGGATTGGACATCGACAAGTTCGCACCGCGGCTGTCGTTCTTCTGGGGCATCGGGATGAACTTCTTCATGGAAGTCGCCAAGCTGCGCGCCGGTCGGCTGTTGTGGAGCGAGTTGGTCGCTCAGTTCAACCCTAAGAGCGCCAAATCACGCTCGCTGCGCACACATTCGCAGACCTCGGGTTGGTCGCTGACCGCACAGGATGCCTTCAACAACGTTGCGCGCACCTGCATCGAGGCGATGGCCGCCACCCAGGGTCACACCCAGTCGCTGCACACCAACGCCCTGGACGAGGCGCTGGCTCTGCCGACTGACTTCTCGGCCCGCATCGCCCGCAATACCCAGTTGGTGCTGCAGCAAGAGTCCGGGACCACGAGGCCGATCGACCCCTGGGGCGGTTCGTATTATGTGGAATGGCTGACCTATCAGCTGGCGCAACGGGCTCGCGCGCACATCGCCGAAGTCGCAGAGGCAGGTGGGATGGCCCAGGCGATCAACGACGGAATCCCGAAGTTGCGCATCGAAGAGGCGGCCGCGCGCACGCAGGCCCGCATCGACTCCGGAACCCAGCCGGTGATCGGCGTCAACAAATACCAGGTGGAAGAGGACCAGGAAGTCGAAGTCCTCAAGGTCGAGAACAGCCGGGTACGGGCCGAGCAGTTGGCCAAACTCGAAGAGCTGCGGGCGAATCGGGACCAGGCGGCGGTCGATGCCGCACTTGCCGAGCTGTCCCGTGCGGCCGCAGCGCACGGGCGGGCCGGCGAAGACGGACTCGGCAACAACCTGTTGGCGCTGGCCGTCGACGCGGCCCGGCACAAGGCCACCGTCGGCGAGATCTCTGATGCACTGGAGAAGGTCTACGGGCGTCACCAAGCCGAAATTCGCACCATCTCCGGGGTTTACCGAGACGAAGCAGCAGGAGGCGGAAACATGACATCGTTGTCTGACGCCACCGATCTCGTCGAGAAATTCGCTGAGGCCGATGGTCGGCGGCCACGAATCCTGGTGGCCAAGATGGGGCAGGACGGCCATGATCGCGGACAGAAGGTGATCGCAACGGCGTTCGCCGACATCGGATTCGACGTCGATGTCGGTGCTCTGTTCTCCACACCCGACGAGGTGGCCCGTCAAGCCGCGGACAACGATGTCCACGTGGTCGGGGTGTCCTCGTTGGCGGCCGGTCACCTCACGTTGGTGCCCGCGCTGCGCGATGCGCTGGCCGACGTCGGTCGCTCCGACATCATGATCGTCGTCGGGGGAGTGATCCCGCCCGGCGACTTCGACGAGCTGTATGAGGCCGGAGCCACGGCGATCTTCCCGCCGGGCACGGTAATCGCCGACGCCGCAATCGACTTGTTGAAGAAGTTGGCCGAGCGACTCGGGTACACGCTGGACTGATGCCCAAATCAGCCCGCGAGCGTAACGTCACTGCGAAATTCGGCCCGATTTTTCGCGGTGGCGTTACGCTCGCGACGCGAGGGGTCGAGGCGTGACCTCCCGGGATCTCGCTGAAGCCATCCGCAGCGGCGATCGCGCCGCGCTGCCGCGGGCGATCACGCTGGTGGAGTCCACCCGCAAAGACCATCGCGATCGCGCGCAGCAGTTGCTGCTGGAGCTGATGCCCGCTGCCGGCAACGCCCTGCATGTCGGGATCACCGGAGTGCCGGGAGTCGGCAAGTCGACCACCATCGAGGCGCTCGGGCTGCATTTGATCGGCCGCGGCCATCGGGTAGCGGTGCTCGCCGTCGATCCGTCGTCGACCAGAACCGGCGGATCGATTCTCGGCGACAAGACCCGAATGCCCCAGCTGGCAGCACATCCGGACGCCTATATCCGCCCGTCGCCGACATCGGGCACGCTCGGCGGTGTGGCCAAGGCCACCCGGGAGACCATCGTGCTGTTGGAAGCCGCCGGGTTCGACGTGATTCTGGTCGAGACCGTGGGCGTCGGGCAGTCCGAGGTGGCGGTGGCCAACATGGTCGACACGTTCGTCTTCCTCACCTTGGCGCGCACCGGCGATCAGCTGCAGGGCATTAAAAAAGGTGTGCTCGAGCTCGCCGACATCGTCGTGGTCAACAAGGCCGACGGCGATCATCAGACCGAGGCCCGCAAAGCCGCCCGCGAACTCGCCGGGGCGATCCGGCTGATCTACCCGCGCGAGACCCTCTGGCGTCCACCGGTTCTCACTATGAGCGCGTTGGAATGCACTGGTCTGGAAGACTTGTGGGACACCATCGAGCGGCATCGCGATGTGCTCACCGAGGCGGGGGAATTCGAGGCGCGTCGCCGGGCCCAACAGGTCGACTGGACGTGGCAGATGGTCCGCGACACCGTGCTGGACCGGGTGATGTCCAACCCGGCTGTCCGCAAAGCCCGGGGCGACGTCGAGCGCCGGGTTCTGTCTGGAGAATTGACACCGGCCCTGGCCGCTCAGCAAATATTGGAACTAGCTTCGACAACGGATGGATAACTTTTACTTCGTTCGTAGAGTGAAACTACTAGGTTCGACATCATGACCCTCGACGTAGTGGGCAATCGCCAGTCGGGGCTGCCGCGTGGTGTTCACGGTGCAGCCGATCCACATTTCGCCTGCGTGGTCCGCAATTTCGCCGGAACGTTCCGCGGCAGCCGATTCGGCGGCGGGGCGCTGGCGGTCTACCTCGACGGGGAACCCGTCGTCGACGTGTGGACGGGCTATGCGGATAGGCGCGGTCAGGTGCCCTGGACAGCCGACTCGGCGAGCATGGTGTTCTCCGCGACCAAGGGCATGGCCTCCACGGTCATCCATCGCCTGGTCGACCGAGGGCTGATCGCCTACGACGTTCCGGTCGCCCACTATTGGCCGGAATTCGGCGCCAACGGGAAAGCCGACATCACGGTCCGCCAGATGATGCAGCACCAGGCCGGATTGTCGGCCCTGCGAGGCGCCAGCAAGGAAGATCTGCTCAACCACGAACTGATGGAGCGCCGCCTCGCGGCCGCCCGTCCCGGTTATTCGTTCGGCCGGTCGGCCTACCACGCGTTGACCTACGGTTGGCTGCTGTCCGGGTTGGCACGCGCGGTCACCGGTAAAGGCATGGGGAAGCTGATCCGCGAAGAGTTGGCGGAACCGCTGGGCACCGACGGATTGCATCTGGGCCGGCCACCCGCCGACGCCCCGACGCAGTGTACCCAAATCGTCATGCCGCAGAGCACTTTCCAGAACCCGGTTTTCAACGCAGTGGCGCCGATCGTCGCTGCGATCCCGCAGGCTGCCGGTTTCAGCTCGATGTATTTCCCGGGCGTGAAAGCGGTTGCCCAAGGCGATATCCCGTTGCTAGATGCGGAGATCCCGGCCGCCAACGGTGTCGCGACAGCGCGTGGGCTGGCCCGAATGTACAGCGCGATCGCCAACGGCGGCCGGGTCGACGGCACCCAGTTCCTTTCCCCGGAAGTGGCGGCCGGCCTGAACGGGCGCCGAAGCCTGCGACCGGACGGAAACCTGGTGATACCGCTGGCGTTCCACCTCGGTTACCACCGTCTGCCGTTGGATGTAGTCCCTGGTTTCGGGCATGTCGGTCTTGGTGGATCCGTCGGTTGGGCCGACCCGGACCACGGCTTGGCGATCGGATTCGTGCACAACCGATTGTTGACGCCATTCGTGCTCTTCGACCACGCCGGTCTTGTCGCGACCAGTGCGCTGTGCAGGATCAGTGCCGCTGCGGCGCGTAAAGACGGCTTCGATCGGGTAGCCGACTTCGGTGCGCCGTTCGCCGAAGCGGGAGCTGCTGCCGGCTAACGGGTTTGACCTACCAGCATGACGTCTGACCGAGAAGGCCGCGTTCCCCGTCTAACACTAGACGAGGCCAGAGCAGCTGCCGACGAAGCGGGTGTGCCCGACTACATGGCCGAGCTGGCCATCTTCCAGGTGCTGCTGAACCACCCCAAACTGGCGTCCGGCCTCAACGATCTGCTTGCCCGAATGCTCTGGCAGGGCAGGCTGGATTCGCGTCTGCGCGAGCTGGCGATCATGCGGATCGGGTGGCTGACGGGATGCGAATACGAATGGGCTCAGCACTGGCGGGTTGCGCAGGGCCTCGGGATCAGTGCCGAAGATCTCTTGGGAGTTCGGGATTGGCTGTCCTACCACGGTTTCGGGCCGAGCGAGCGGGCCGTGCTGGCGGCAACCGACGACGTGGTGCGCGACGGTGCGGTCAGCGCGGAAAGCTGGGCGGCGTGCAATCGGGAGTTCGGATCCGATCACGCGGTACTGGTCGAGCTAGTGACCGCGATCGGTGCGTGGCGGATGATCTCCTCGATTGTGCTGAGTCTGCAAGTGCCGCTGGAAGCCGGTGTGCAGAGCTGGCCGCCGGATGGGCGAGTACCAGGCACGTAACTGGCCGAATGTCGGTCATTGTCCGCCGACACATGTGGATTTCTCATAGCGGTTGCACATGCGGCGGGCTCTGATTCGTCTCGGGAGTACGCAATTGGACTTATTGCTACACGCAGCGCGCCAGGTAGTGAGCGCTTGTTACCTTTCCGGGTCAAAAGGGGTGACAGTCCACCGTCGATGCGGCGCCATTCTGGTTGCTTAGATGACTGGTGCGCGACGATGTTCGTCGCAGACGGTGGCGATCAAAGACGTCGGTTGGCTGAAGCGCGCCTGCAGAAATGACAAATGAGGTGGTCTTCTTTGTGCTGTCATGGGAAAGGCCTGCCCAGCTCGCGGCGCCTGTCCGAGATCTTCTTTCGGCAGATTGATTGCTGCCTTTCACCTAACGCTTGACGGGTGCACCAAAAGTTGTCCAAGCGCATTGTAAATTCGCGATCTTATGCACGGTACTTCTGATTTACATGTCAGCCAGTTAAATACGCGGTGTTAGTGACATGCCAATCAGCAATGCAGCGGAACATATTGACATGCCAATCAGTAATTCGTAGTGTCATGGCGATGCGGACGAGGGTGGCAGAAATGCTCGGCGTGGAGTTCCCGATCTGTGCGTTCAGCCACTGCAGGGACGTGGTGGCTGCGGTGTCCAACGCCGGCGGCTTCGGGGTCTTGGGGGCCGTGGCGCACAGTCCGGAACGCCTGAGTAGCGAATTGGACTGGATCGAGCAGCAAACCGGAGGAAAGCCGTACGGCGTCGATCTGCTGCTGCCGCCCAAGTACGTCGGCGACGACCGCGGCGGGATCGACGCCGACCATGTTCGTGACTTGTTACCCGCCGAACACCGCGCCTTTGTCGACGAGCTGTTAATCCGTTACGGGATAACGCCTTCCAGCGATACAGAGCGTCGACCGCGCGGCCAGCTCAACATCTCGCCGAAAGGATACGAACCGCTGCTCGACGTCGCCTTCAGTCATCGGATCCGGCTGATCGCCAGCGCCCTCGGCCCCGCTCCGGCGGATCTGGTCACCCGGGCGCACGACGGCGATGTGCTCGTCGCGGCGCTGGCCGGAAGCACTCGGCACGCACGGCGGCATGCCGAGACCGGTGTCGATCTGATCGTCGCCCAAGGAACCGAGGCGGGCGGGCACACCGGCGAGGTGTCGACGATGGTGCTGGTGCCCGAGGTGGTGGACGCCGTCGCGCCGATTCCGGTGCTCGCCGCGGGAGGAATCGCCCGGGGTCGCCAAATCGCCGCCGCGCTCGCATTGGGCGCCGAAGGTGTCTGGTGCGGTTCGGTGTGGCTGACCACCGAGGAGGCGGAGACCCCGGCTGTCGTGCGGGACAAATTTCTCGCCGCCACCTCGTCGGACACCGTGCGGTCGCGGTCGTTGACGGGCAAGCCGGCGCGCATGCTGCGCACAGCGTGGACCGACGAATGGGAGCGTGGCGACAACCCCGACCCGCTCCAAATGCCGCTGCAGACGGCGCTGGTTGGCGACGCGCAGATGCGTATCAATCATGCTGCCGGCCAGCATGATTCCAAAGCTCACGAGCTGGCTACCTACTTTGTCGGACAGGTCGTGGGCTCGATGGACAAAATCCAGCCGGCCAAGACGGTGGTACTGGACATGGTTGCCGAATTCATCGACACCGTAGAACTTCTCGACGGTTTAGTTCAAAAGTGAGATGCCATGATAGTCGCCCGGGGAGGCGCGCGTGACCAAACTTTTACTGCGTGACGTGTACCCGTTCGGCGCCCGTTTGACAGGCATCGCCGACGACGGCGTGACCGCGGCCGATGCGGCCTGTCGCTGTTCATGAAGGGATTGCGGCCGGACTAGGTCGAGGTTTACGTCACGAAACCATATCGGCTGGTCAGTGTGTGCGGTGTGGCGGTTTGACCCGGGCGGGATGTTCGGGCATAGTCGGTCTGGTAAGCACCTCGTTAAGTGAGGCGTCTACGCGGATACAGGCCACTGACCCCGAACGTCGAGAGACGCCCAGGGTCAGGACAGCTCCTCCCGGGTTAAGGGTTGAGCCCAAGTGGCTTCCGGTTTCTTCCGGATACGGCGCGTAGTGCCGAAACTCTGACGAGTGGGGTGCGGACTCCCCGGAGATCACGGGGGGCTGAATCCCTGCTTGCGTGTGAATTGTGCGGTATGCCCGCACGTGGAGCGACCGCGAGGAGGTGAGGGACACATGAGTTCCAGTTCTAGTCCGGATCGATATCCGGACGTCTCGTCCCGATCCGGCCTGCGACGCCTTGCCTTCAGCTGAGCCCTTTACGCTCTCATCGCATCTCGCCGCCGCATCGGAACGGACACCGAATCCCGTTGTGCCCGTTTGATTTTCTGCGTAGGAGGCGATCATGACCGCTGTTCTGTACGACGAGGTAGCAGCGGCGACGTCCGCGCCACGGCTCAGGGTCGTTCCTGACCCGGCACCGGCGACGCCGAAGACCGCGAAGCGGCCCGACCCGCGCCCACTGGGCTCCGACCCGCTGGTCGACGGCGCCGCTTGGCTGCTGTGTGTTCCGCTGCGTCAGCTTTACGCGGCGCTGTGGCGCGCGGGCGTTATCGAGGTCCGCGCCTGAAAAGTGTTCCAGGCTCCCGGTATCCGAAGTTTTTGACCACTTCGGTGCCGGGAGTCCTGCGTTACTGCTGCGCCGTGATGTAGGCCGACAATCCGTTGCGATACGCGGCAAGGCTGTGCCGCCAGCCGACCGCGACTTGGCCGCCACTGTCGACCGAGATTTGCGCACCCATGTGGACGTACGGCGCAGGAGGCAGATAGGGCACGATGTCGAGGAAGTTCACTACGCGGTAGCAGCTTTCGATGAGCGCGTCGAACTTCGCGGCGAAGTCGATCAGCCCGACGCGGGGCCCGGCGAACGTGATCAGCCGGGGCTCGATCTTGTTCGCGGGCATGTTGCGGTCGATGTCGGGCGCCGCGAGAACAGCGAGTGCTGCGCCGAGACTGTGTCCGGTGACCAGGATCTGATCGCAGCCGGCGGTGGCCGCAGCCAGGTTGGCGGCGACGTTGGCGCGGACCAGTTGATAGACGTCCTGGAAGCCCGCGTGCACCTGTCCGAACCCGCTGATCGGGCGGTAGTCGTCGGGCACAGCATCGATGTCGGCCACCCACTCGGCGACATCGGCGGTTCCCCGGAAAGACAGAAATGCGGTGCGGTTGGCCGCATTGCGGCCCATCAGCCCGAAGACGTTGGTGTTTTTGGTCATCGCAGTCACTGCCGGGTGCGGGTCGGTCATTGCGGCGAGCACCACGGTATCGGCCTGGATAACGCTGGTTTGACTGTATCCGGCCGGCAAGGTGGGTGTGCTGCCGTCCATCACGGTGTAGGCCGCCTGCGCCAAAGGCAGCACCACGTCGCGCGCAAACGTCGGGTCGAACGCCACGCTCGAAGCCTAGGCGACTTGTGCTGGGATCCGGCCGGATCTCGTGCTACGGCACGCGTCCGGGCTTACGGAGCTTGATCCCGAACACCAGCCCATGCTAAAACATCTGAGCAGACGATAATGATTGTCATTACGCATTAGATCGCCGGGCTGGTTCATCCGGGGGGTGCGATCGGCCGAACGGGATTGCCCTCCCGCACGACGACTGTCTATGGCAAGGAGAAAGGGGTGCCGTGTCTTTTGTCATTGCCCAACCGGAGTTGCTGGAGGCGGCAGCAGGGCAGCTAGCCGGGACCGGTTCGGCCGTGTCCGCGCAAAACAAAGCGGCAGTGGCTCCGACAACCGGAGTGACTCCGCCCGCCGCCGACCCGGTGTCGGCGCTGACCGCGACCCAGTTCGCCGCTTACGGCCACCAGTATCAGGCGATCAGCTCGCGGGCCGACGAGATTCTGTCGATGTTCGTCACCGTATTGCGAACCAGTGCCGGCTCCTATGCGATGACCGAAGCCGCCAACGCCTTGGTCGCCGGTTAGCTCGGGGACAGCAATGGCTGGTGCGGCGGGCGGTCTGGATTTCGGGGTGTTGCCCCCGGAGGTCAACTCCGGACTGATGTATGCCGGTCCGGGTCCGCAGTCGTTGACGGCGGCTGCGACGGCCTGGGCCGGTCTGGCCGGGGAGCTGGATTCGGCCGCCGGCGTGTGTGCCGGGGTGTTGTCGGAGCTGGTCGGCAGCGATTGGCAGGGCACCGCGGCGGCGTCGATGGGCGCTGCGGCCAGTCCGTATGTGTCGTGGCTGCAGGCCACCGCCGGCCACGCTGCCCTGGCCGCCGGGCAGGTCACCTCGTTCGCCAACGCCTATGAGACCGCGTTGGCGGCTACGGTGCCACCGGCGACGGTGGCCGCCAACCGGGCTCAGCTGGCGTCGTTGACTGCCACCAACCTGCTGGGCCAAAATACCCCGGCGATCGCGGCCACCGATGCTCGATACGGCGAGATGTGGGCGCAGGACGCCGCTGCGATGTACGGCTACGCCGCCCAGTCGGCGGCGGCGGCCACCCTCAACCCGCTGACCACCCCTCCGGCCGTCACCACCGACACCGGGGCGACACAACAGGGCGCGGCAACCACCCACGCCACCGCGGCCGCGGCGGGCAACACCCAAGAAACCCTGTCGCAGTGGCTTTCCGGGCTGAACATCTTCAGCCCGAGCAACGCCACCTCCGATTACGGGCTGTCCGGGTTTCTGAACAACGTCATTGGTGGGGCGAACAACTCGGCGATATCCGACTTTTTGAACGCGGGTTACGTGGGCGGCTTTTTGTCCAACGGGGCTGTTGGCCCGGAGTTCTACCTCACCGACTTCCATTCGTTCGATTACCTGATCATCTACGCGGTTCAGGACTACGTGCAAAGCGTCAACAGGCTGTCCGGCGGGCTCGACCCCGCAGGACTCGGGTAGATCGCGAACCAGGCGGCCGTCCACACCCTCGGGCGGATGGCTTTGGGGCCAGTGGGCGCCCAACCCGGCGGGCAAGCGGTCCTGGCCGGGGCGTACGCCGACATCGGCGCAGCCGACCGGGTCGGGGCGCTGGCGGTGCCATCCAGCTGGACCGCCACCGCCCCGCCGGCGCAGACCGTCCAGTCCTCCGAAGTCGCACGACCCGCCACTGCCCAACTGCCCAGCCCGATTCTCTCTACGGGCATGCCCCATCTCGGCCCAGCGCGGATGACCGGTAGAAGCCCAGGTTACGAAGCGAGCTCTACCTCTACCCGCGACCTGCCCACCAGGGCGCTCGCCGCCCGCTCGCCAGCCGGCGGATAGGTCGCGCGGTAAAAGCGTTGTCGTGCAGCTCCCCGCCGAGTGCGCCGGACCAGTACGAGCGCCGCTGTGCACTGAGCCGTAGAATCCTCCTACAGCGTCGATCCGGCCATCACCGGGGAGCCTTCGGAAGAACAGCCGGGATCTCGGCCCAGTAGAACCGAACGGGTGAGCCCGTCACAGCTTGCAACGAGCGGCCACGCACGGGCGTGGCAAGCGGGGTGGTACCGCGGCGCTTGCGCACCAGCGCGACGTCGTCCCCGTGCCCTGACAGCGGCACATGGAGACGACGCGCAGTGACCGAGAACGCCTACCCGAAGCCGGCCGCCGGTGCACCCGATCTACCGGCCCTGGAACTCGAGGTTCTCGACTACTGGGCCGTCGACGACACCTTCCGGGCCAGCATCGCTCACCGCGCCGACGCCCCTGAATACGTGTTCTACGATGGGCCGCCGTTCGCCAACGGACTGCCGCACTACGGACATCTGCTCACCGGCTACGTCAAAGACATCGTGCCGCGCTATCGCACCATGCGCGGCTACAAGGTCGACCGCCGCTTCGGCTGGGACACCCACGGTCTGCCCGCCGAACTGGAAGTCGAACGGCAACTGGGCATCACCGACAAATCCCAGATCGACGCGATGGGCATCGCCGCGTTCAACGACGCCTGCCGCGAATCGGTACTGCGCTACACCGACGAGTGGCGGGCCTATGTGACCCGGCAGGCGCGGTGGGTCGACTTCGACAATGACTACAAGACCCTCGATCTGCCCTACATGGAATCGGTCATCTGGGCGTTCAAACAGCTGTGGGACAAGGGATTGGCCTACGAGGGCTATCGGGTGCTGCCGTACTGCTGGCGCGACGAAACCCCGCTGTCCAACCACGAGTTGCGGATGGACGACGACGTCTACCAGAGCCGGCAAGACCCAGCGCTCACGGTGGGTTTCAAGATCACGGGCGGCGAACTCGATGGCGCCTACCTACTGATCTGGACGACGACACCGTGGACCTTGCCGTCGAACCAGGCCGTGGCGGTCAACCCCGACGTCAGCTATGTGCAGGTGCGCGCCGGCGAGCACCGCGTGGTGCTCGCCGAGGCTCGGCTGGCCGCCTATGCCCGGGAATTCGGCGACGAACCGGAGGTGCTGGGCACCTACCGCGGCAGCGACCTCGTCGGCCTGCGCTACACGCCGCCGTTCCCGTATTTCATGGACGCCCCCAACGCTTTTCAGGTGCTGGCAGCGGACTTCGTCACCACCGACGACGGTACCGGCATCGTGCATCTGGCCCCGGCCTACGGCGAGGACGACAAAGCGACTGCCGACCAAGCCGGCATCGCTGCGGTGACACCCGTTGATGCCAGAGGCCGATTCGACGGCACCGTGCCCGACTACCAGGGCCAGCACGTCTTCGACGCCAACCCGCAGATCATCCGAGACCTGAAGAACCATGCCGGCCCGGCCGCGGCGAACGGCGCGGTGCTGATCCGCCAGGAGACCTACGACCACCCGTACCCGCATTGCTGGCGGTGCCGCAACCCACTGATCTACCGGGCGGTTTCGTCGTGGTTCATCAAGGTCACCGATTTCCGGGATCGGATGGTCGAGCTGAATCAGCAGATCACCTGGTATCCCGAGCACGTCAAAGACGGTCAGTTCGGCAAGTGGCTGCAGGGTGCCCGGGACTGGTCGATTTCGCGAAATCGCTATTGGGGCACCCCTATTCCGGTGTGGGTATCCGACGACCCGGCGTATCCGCGGATCGACGTCTACGGCAGCCTCGACGAGCTGGAGCGCGACTTCGGCGTGCGACCCGACAACTTGCACCGGCCCTATATCGACGAATTGACCCGGCCGAACCCGGATGACCCGACCGGACAGTCGACGATGCGGCGTATTCCGGACGTGTTCGACGTGTGGTTCGACTCCGGGTCCATGCCGTATGCGCAGGTGCACTACCCGTTCGAGAACCGGGACTGGTTCGACACGCATTACCCCGGGGATTTCATCGTCGAATACATCGGCCAGACCCGCGGCTGGTTCTACACCCTGCACGTGCTGGCGACCGCGCTGTTCGACCGGCCGGCGTTCAAAACCTGTGTGGCGCATGGGATCGTGCTGGGCAGCGACGGCCAGAAGATGAGCAAGTCGCTGCGCAACTATCCCGACGTCAGCGAGGTCTTCGACCGCGACGGCTCCGATGCCATGCGTTGGTTCCTGATGGCCTCGCCCATCCTGCGTGGCGGCAACCTGATCGTCACCGAGCAGGGTATCCGCGACGGCGTGCGTCAGGTACTGCTGCCGTTCTGGAATGCCTACAGCTTTTTGGCGCTGTACGCGCCGAAAGTCGGCTCGTGGCGCACCGATTCGCGCCACGTCCTGGATCGCTACATTCTGGCCAAGCTGGCGGTGCTGCGTGACGACTTGACCGCGCAGTTGGACAGCTGTGACATCTCGGGGGCCTGCGAGCAGTTACGGCAGTTCACCGAAGCCCTGACGAATTGGTATGTGCGACGGTCGCGTTCGCGCTTCTGGGAAGAGGATCCCGACGCTATCGACACCCTGCACACCGTGCTCGAGGTGACCTCGCGGCTTGCCGCGCCGCTTCTTCCGATGACCACCGAGATCATCTGGCGCGGCATCACCGCCGAACGCTCGGTGCACCTGTCCGATTGGCCGGCTGCCGACCTGCTGCCGGCGGACGCGGAACTGGTCGCCGCGATGGACCAGGTTCGGGAGGTGTGTTCGGTCGCGTCGTCGCTGCGCAAGGCGAAGAAACTGCGGGTGCGGCTGCCATTGCCGAAGCTCACCGTGGCGGTGGGGAATCCGCGTTTACTGGAGCCATTCACCGACCTGATCGCCGACGAGCTGAACGTCAAAAAGGTCGAGCTCACCGACGACGTCGCCGGCTACGGGCGTTTCGAGTTGACGGTCAACGCCAAGGTCGCCGGCCCGCGACTGGGCAAGGACGTGCAGGCCGCGATCAAGGCGGTCAAGGCGGGGGAGTTCGAGGTCGAGAAAGACGGCACACTGATCGCCGGCCCGGCGGTCCTGAACCCCGACGAGTACAGCTCACGACTGGTCGCCGCTGACCCCGAGTACACCGCGCCGCTGCCGGGCGGAGCCGGGCTGGTGGTGCTGGACGCCACGCTGACACCCGAACTCGAAGCCGAGGGGTGGGCCAAAGACCGCATCCGCGAATTGCAGGAGCTGCGCAAGTCCAGCGGGCTCGACGTGTCCGACCGGATCAGCGTAGTGATGTCGGTGCCCGCGGAACGGGCCGACTGGGCGATGACGCATCGCGACCTGATCGCCGGCGAAATCCTGGCCACCAGTTTCGAATTCGGCGAACCGGGCGCGGGCGGTGCCGAGATTGGCGACGGCGTGCGGGTGGCGATCGCTCGGCGAGGTGCTTAACGGCCTGATCGCAACACGCGGCGGGCGTACGGCCAGAACGGCATTCCGGCGACGACTGTGCCGCCGGCGGCGATGAGACCGATCGCGAAGTCGACGCTTTCGCGCCCCTGGGCCTCCCAGTAGACGTCCTCGAGATCGAGCAGCAGCGCCAGTTCGTCGGCGATCATTGCGTTCGCCGCTCCGAAAGCGACTGCTGCGGCAGGGTGGCGCCGTTGTGTTTCTGATCCGCGCAGACCGACCGCGCCCACCGTGGCCAGCAGTGCAATTCCAATGTTGTAGTGGTGAAAATGCCTACCGCCCAGCGTGATACCGCCACCCTTCGGACCGTGACCGGCGTGGATCCAGTGGGTGAGCGCCCTGAGTCCGGCGAACGTGACGGTGAATGCCAACCAGGCCAGCACGGCCGACCGCTCGTCGGATTCGAGCCGTTGCAACCATTCGTGGCGCAGCTGCGACCACCGGGTTGGCTCAGGCCCGCTCATGAGCCGGCCTTGAGCGCGCGCCAGCGTAGCCGGCGGCCGCGGGACTCGACCTGCACGTCGCTGAAACCGGCTGCGCGCAAGCGATCCGGCAGAGCCTCGGGGGTGACAGTGTTGCAGGTGTCACGGAAGTGCAGGATCCGGAACCGCAGCGACGCCAGGCTGTCGCTGCCGGCAAAGACACCGCCGGGCCGCAGCACGCGAAAGGCCTCGGAGAACAGCCGGTCCTGCAGTTCACCGGTCGGAACGTGATGCAGCATGGTGAATGACACCACCGAGCTGAACTCGTCGGCCGGTAATTCGGTGTTGGTGCCATCGCCATTGATGATCCGCGCCCGGTCGCCGTACAGCCGCTGCAGCCGCTCTGCCATCGGGGCGTCGATCTCCACCGACGTGAGGTTAGGCGTTCGGTTGATCAATACCCGCAGGATTGCGCCGTAACCGGGCCCGATTTCCAGGGTGTTGTCGCCCAGTTCGACATCGGCCAGTGCCCACGGCAGCAGCTCGTCTTCGACTTGCGTCGCCCAGCGGGCCGAGCTGCACAGCCGCCGGTGGGCAAGATTCATGGCCACGATCGAAGACGTTAGCGCAATAGCATCGGTGATTGTGGATTCCCGCTGGGTGCTGCATCTCGACATGGACGCCTTCTTCGCGTCTGTCGAGCAACTCACCCGGCCCACCCTGCGCGGGCGCCCGGTGCTGGTCGGCGGGATCGGCGGGCGCGGCGTTGTCGCGGGCGCGAGCTACGAGTCGCGGGTATTCGGCGCGCGTTCTGCCATGCCGATGCACCAGGCCCGCCGGTTGATCGGCGTGACGGCGGTCGTGCTGCCGCCCCGCGGGGTGGTCTATGGCGTCGCTAGTCGTCGGGTGTTCGACACCGTGCGGGCGATCGTTCCCGTCGTCGAACAACTGTCGTTCGACGAAGCTTTCGGTGAGCCGCTGGAACTGGTCGGAGCATCCGCAGTCGACGTCGAGCAGTATTGCGCGGAGCTGCGGCGACGGGTGCTTGACGAGACCGGCCTGATCGCGTCGGTCGGCGCTGGTTCTGGTAAGCAGATTGCCAAGATCGGCTCGGGCCTGGCCAAACCCGATGGCATCCAAGTGATCCGGCGCGACGATGAGAGGCGGCTGCTCGACGGACTCGCTGTGCGCAAGCTGTGGGGAATCGGTCCGGTCGCCGAGGAGAAGCTGCATCGGCTGGGCATCGAGACCATCGGGCAGCTGGTTGCGCTCAGCGAAGCCGAGGTGGCCAACATCCTGGGCGCCACGATCGGACCCGCGCTGCATCGGTTGGCCCGCGGTATCGACGACCGGCCTGTGGCCGAACGCGCCGAAGCCAAGCAGATCAGCGCCGAGTCCACCTTCGCGGCCGACCTGACCACACTCGAGGAGCTCCGTGAGGCGATCGCTCCGATCGCCCAGCACGCCCATCAGCGGCTGTGCCGCGACGGTCGCGGCGCCCGCACCGTCACGGTCAAGTTGAAGAAGTCCGACATGAGCACGCTGACCCGCTCGGCCACCCTGCCCTATGCGACCACCGACGCCGCCGCGCTGGCCGCGATGGCCCGCCGGTTGCTGCTCGACCCCCGTCAGATCGGTCCGATTCGTCTACTCGGCGTCGGCTTTTCGGGACTGAGCAGCGTGCGCCAAGAATCGCTGTTCCCCGATCTGGAGCTGGCCATCGCCGATGCCGATCCGAGTGCGGACACGGCGCACGCGGGTCCGGATGCGGTGACGCTTCGGACATCGGACACCTGGCGAGTGGGCGACGACGTCACCCATCGTGATCTCGGCCACGGTTGGGTCCAGGGTGCAGGGCACGGCGTCGTCACCGTGCGGTTCGAGACTCGCGGCTCGGGTCCCGGCCCGGCCCGGACGTTCTCATCTGACACCGACGACATCACCCGTGCAAACCCGGTCGACAGCCTCGACTGGCCTGCCTATGTCGCCACTCTTGCCGACGAGACCTCAGAGCAGGCGGCCGACGACATCGCGCAGCGGTAGCCTCGCGGCCAGCGCCGCCATCAGCAGCACCCTGGCCTGGCTGGCCGGCAGCCCCGACACCATCACCGCTCCGGCATCGACCAGGTCGCGGCCCGGTCCGTATCCCGGACTGACCCGGCCGCCCACCACGCGGGTCGATACCGCCACCTCGATGCCGTCCTGGCAGTGCTGGCGCACCGCGTCGACCATCGCGGCGGCGGCGTTACCCGAGCCGACCGCCTCCAGCACAATGCCGCGGGCGCCGGCATCAACGCAGGCGTTCATGGCCACCGCGTCACCGCCCGGATAGGCCGCAATGACGTCGACCCGCGGGGCGTTGGCCGCGCTCACCTCGCCCAGGTAAGGCCGGTTCTTGGTCTGCGCAAACGTCACGCCGCCGTTGACCTCGCCCAGCAGGCGACCCGCGAACGCATGGCCAGCCGACACCTTGTGCAACCCCGCCGGTTGCAGGATCCGGCCGGCGAACGACACCAGCACGCCGAGGTCATGAGCGGCGGACTCCGACGCGACGGCCAACGCGTCCCGTAGATTCGCCGGCCCGTCCGCGTCGGGTGCGTCGGCGCTGCGCATGGCGCCGGTGATCACCAGTGGAACCGCACCCGCATAGGTCAGGTCCAGCCACAACGCCGTCTCCTCGAGAGTGTCGGTGCCGTGGGTCACGACCAGACCGCCGGCGCCGCCATCAGCCGCGGCGCGTGCCGCCGCGCCGATCACATCCCAGTCCGACGGCGTCAACTGCGAACTGTCCTTGGCCATCACGTCGACGACGTCGACATCCAGACCGGCGGCCAACTCCGCACCGCCCCGGGTCGGCCGATGCGCCCCGTCGGCATGCGCAGTACTGGCGATCGTCCCGCCGGTAGCGATGACGGTCACGCGGGTCATGGAAGAAATCATCCCGCATCGGCGGGCGCTGCGGGTCGCCGCTACCAGCCTGCGGGGATCGCGAGGGCGGCGCGCCCGGGCGCGCCGGGGCGCTGCGGGTCGCCGCTACCAGCCTTAGGACTCGCGCAGTAATTGATTAGGTTTTTCGGTTTGGTTTGTCCACACTTGTGGTATGACGCTGCCTGCTGTGGACTCCGATCCGGTCGCCGCCCGTTTGTTGTTGATCCGCCCGCA